>WNFJ01014813.1_pt2 | contig 25732 bp, 12 predicted proteins | sample 5400461 | NCBI WGS metagenome assembly WNFJ01 (sample SAMN13153349, study PRJNA577476) | soil metagenome | isolation source: 115 cm saprolite on Douglas fir-dominated hillslope | place: USA:California | collected 2013-09-17
AAGAAGGACAACCAGTGCGAACAGGAAGATTATCGGTTCCAGCGCGCGCAAAATTAACCACACAATGAACAGTAAGAAGACCAGCCAAACAATGCGTCGCGCGCCATGATATCTCAGCGGCGCGTGCTGATCCTCGTGATCCAGTTCGTTCATAACCAAGGAGTGATGGCTTCCCAGCCATCATCTGCCCTTTCTAACCACGAATGAAGACGAATGGACACGAAAATGAGTGGAAACCAGATTTTGCCCACGAATGACGCGAATAGACGCGAACGGAAGAGATAAGAATGCCTAACCGGATTTTCGCGTGAATTCGCGTGATTAGCGGGCAGTCCCTTTCTAAGTTCGTGTTAATTCGTCGTTTCTGCGTACATTGCGACGCCGTGTCATTTAATCATTTTGGGCTTTCGCCTGAGGTCGTGCGCGGTACGCAGGCGATGGGATTTGTCGAGCCAACACCGATCCAGCTTCGCGCGTTTCCCATTGTTCTCGCCGGAAAAGATTTGATCGGCACCGCGCAGACCGGCACCGGCAAGACCGCGGCGTTTGCTCTTCCCATTCTGACGTTGCTGGCCAAGCATGGCGCCTTTCGTTGTCTGGTGCTGGAGCCTACGCGCGAACTGGCTGCGCAAGTGGAAACGGCGTTTCGCGATTACGGCCGCTTCACAGATTTGCGCGTCGCCCTTGTGCACGGCGGCGTCGGTTACGGAAAACAGCGCGAGGAACTCAAGCGCGGCGTCGATGTTCTAGTCGCGACGCCCGGACGACTTCTCGATCTACTGGAGCAGCGCGCAATGTCGCTGCGAGATGTAAAAATTCTCGTGCTCGATGAAGTGGATCGCATGCTCGATATGGGTTTTTTGCCGGACGTGCGCCGCATCGTCGAGAAAATCTCGACAGACCGGCAAACCCTGCTTTTCTCCGCCACGTTGCCGCCGGAGATCGAACGTTTGGCGGCTTGGGTGTTGCGCGATCCGGTTATGATCGAAATCGGTGTTCGGCGTTCGCCGGCGGAAACCGTCACACACGCGGTGTATCCCGTGGCCGCCGAACAAAAATTCGATTTGCTCATGGCTTTGCTCGAGCGAACGAATTTCGACAGCGCGCTGATTTTCTGCCGAACCAAGCACGGCGCCGACCGCATCGCGCACCAATTAAAACAAGGAAAGCATTCCGTTGCGGTGCTGCATTCCAATCGGACACAGCGCGAACGGATCGAAGCACTCGAAGGATTCAAGAGCGGCAAATACGAAGTGATGGTGGCAACCGATATTGCGTCGCGCGGGCTCGACATTGCCGGAGTGAGCCATGTAATCAATTATGATGTGCCTGAGCATTCGGAAGATTATGTGCATCGCATCGGGCGCACCGGCCGGGCGCAAAATGTCGGCGACGCATTCACGCTCATGAGTGGACAGGAGCTGCCCGCTTTGCAGGCAATCGAACGTTTTATCGGCCAGAAAATTCCGCGACTTAAGCTGGAGAACTTTACCTACTTATACACGGCGCTGTTTGAACAGGAATCCGGGACGAGCGGCCGTCGCGCAATCGGCGGCGGCAGAACTCATCGCGGATATTCATTTGGGAGGCGCGGAAGATAGGCATCTTGCCTGTCTGTAATTTAGCGCCAAAGGCGCGACCTTATGACGAGCCTGGGGCAACGCCCCAGGATTCGTGAAATAAAGAAAGGCCGAGAGCGCTGAAAGCGCGATTCACTGCGGGCACCAGTTCAATCCTGTAGCCCAGTTGATGCGCGCTTTCAGCGCTTGTTGCTACTGGAACCAAATGCCTGGGGCGATGCCCCAGGCTGAAGCTGACATGGCGCCTTCGGCGCTAACCGGTTGAGATCTGGGTCGTAGCCTTATGTTACGCGTTTTGCGGCGGGCTTCTGAAAATGGCAGACTGGGAACCTGCTGATTCGTAGAGCAGATTCGGCAGCCTGGCAGGCTGTCGGCCGAGTCAGGCTGGCAGCCTGACCTCCCGATCGCCTCCCAGCAAATCGCTCGATTTGTGCAAGACATGAGCTTTAATAGCCAGCTTATGTCCGAACGAAAAGTCGCTACTGATTCCAGGGCGGAATTCGACCAGTTGCAGAAGAAACTGGTTCCGTTGTGGAAATCGATCGAACGATTGAACCAGGACCCGCAGACGATCGTGGTCGTGCCGTCGATGTCCATCGACGCCATCGGCTCGGGCGCGGTGATGCAGGCGTACGAAGAACGTTTTCTGTTCCTGTTATTGCTGCTCCGTCAGCCTCGGGCCCGGCTGGTCTATGTAACTTCGCAAACAATTCTGTCGAGCATCATCGACTATTACCTCGATCTTTTGCCCGGCGTTATCTCAAGTCATGCGCGGCAGCGGCTTTTCCTGCTTTCACCTCTCGACGGATCGGTGCGTCCGCTGAGCGACAAGCTTCTCGATCGGCCACGGCTGATCGAGCGCATTCGGTCGTTGATAATGGATCCCGATCGCGCGCACCTTGTTCCTTTCAACACCACCAGCCGCGAAAAGGAACTCGCGCTGCGGCTTGGCATTCCCATGTACGGCGCCGACCCAAAATTCTTCCCACTGGGCACCAAGAGCGGCTGCCGGAAAATTTTTACGGAAGAAAGTGTTCCGCATCCTCCGGGCCATGAGAATCTCGGGAGCAAAGAGGACCTGATCGAGGCCATAGCGCAGATGCGCGCGAGAAAACCTTCGATCAAACAGGTCCTGGTAAAGCTCAATGAAGGCGTCTCGGGCGAGGGGAATGCTGTGATCGATCTAACAGCGCTCTCAGCGCCGGGTGACTCGAAAGAGCTGGCTATGTTAGAAGAACGTCTTCGAGCGATGCAGTTCGAGTTAGAGGGAGTTACTTATGAGAGTTATATGAAGAAGCTGCAGGAGCGAAAGGGAGTCGTCGAAGAACGCATCATGGGAGAAGAGTTCAGGAGTCCCAGTGTGCAGCTTCGCATCACGCCACTCGGCGCGGTCGAATTGTTATCGACCCATGACCAGCTTTTGGGCGGGCCGTCCGGCCAAAGCTACCTCGGCTGCGTTTTCCCCGCTGACACAGGCTACGCTGCGCTCATCACCCGCGAAGCTGCCAAGATAGGCAAACGCCTGGCGAAAGAAGGAGTTATAGGACGTTTCGCTTTAGATTTTGTGGTGGTACGCTCCAACGGGACGTGGGCCCCGTACGCCATCGAGATTAATCTGAGAAAAGGCGGGACCACTCATCCGTTTTTGACCCTGCAATTTCTTACCGACGGAACATACGACCCGAAGACCGGGATCTTCACGGCCCCAAATGGGCAGCAAAAGTTCTTTGTCGCCAGCGATCATGTTGAATCGCCGCGGTATCGCACACTGACGCCAGACGATCTTTTCGACATCGTGGTGCGGCACAACCTGCACTTCGATCAAACGCGCCAGACCGGCGTCGTGTTTCACATGATGAGCGCCCTCGGCGAATTGGGAAGAACAGGGCTTACCGCCGTGGGCAACTCACACAACGACGCGAAGGCCACATACAATCGCGCGGTCGCCGTGCTGGATGAGGAAACAAGCGGCGGCACGCCGCGTGGTTGAATCGTTAAAGCGTCGAAGGGTTGAGGGGTTGAAGCAGGCGAGCGGCACAGAGTTTTACAGAAGGCAGGAAAGGGAACAAAGATTCTCCTTTCCAGTCCGAACCAAGAACTCTTCGTTGCCTTCGTTTCCTTCTGTTCATTTTCCTGCCCCGCAACAAGGGTTTTACACAGAAGACAACGAAGAAAACAAAGACCTTAAGATGGCGATCCTAGAATGAAATTTCTTCTGTGCCGCCGCTTCCTTCTGGCTGATTCGCGCCGGGCAGGATCATTCGAGAAATACCGTTCTTCAGAACCGGTTCATGAAAATTGATCAGCAACCCGATCGGGATGTCCAACAACTTCAGATAGCTAAACAGCTGCGCTTTGCTTGAAGCATGCAAAATTTCGACAGCCTTTAACTCGATGAGCACGCAGTCGTCTACGAGGAGGTCGAAGCGCAGCGGCTCATCAAAAGTGAGACCCTTGTATTCCACGCGAACTATTCTTTGCGTCGTAGCGGGAATCGAACGCAATTCCAGTTCGCGGAGCAAGCATCGTTCGTAAATTGATTCGATCAACCCTGGTCCCTTCTGCCGGTGGACTTCGATCGCCGCCGCTCCAATGACCTCGCTGCTGAGGTGGTCCGCTTTCTCATACACTGGATGCATCGCAGAGAGCTTTTACAGAAGGCAACGAAGGAAACCAAGGCTGTAGTTGATTGACAAAAAACTTCGTTACCTTCGTTTCCTTCTGTTGAGTTTTGTCCTGCAATAGGTCGCTGCGGCGATTGCTCCTCGAGAAATCCTTTCATCCGCGTGACTTGCATCTGTAGCCGGCGGCGGTGACGCCGGCCGGGATCATCGATCCCGGCTACAACGCCGCAGCGCCGCGTTCCGGAACATCTGACCTCCGACTTCTGATCTCTGACCTCCGCACTGATCCGTGTCATTCGCGAATCGAGCTGATTGGGGTCAGCGAGATAGAAGGTAAAGCCGCGACGGGTAGCGGCGAGCGAGTTGGAAAGAAGCGAGTTTCAAATCCGTGGTTCAAATCTTGCGGTAAAAAAATTCTTAAGAAAAGGTCTTGACATTTTTTGGTGTTCCTGACTAAAAAGGTGTTCCGCTAGAAAAATGTAGTTGTGCAGTTCAGGAAATCAGAATTCAAACAAGGAAAACACCAAAATGAAAAAACAAATAGATCCCACCATTAAAGCTCATCTTATTCGAAGCGCATTTTACGTGCTTCTGCTGCTGGCCGTCTGCGTGATCCCATTCGCGCTGGCGCAGCGAAACGCCAAGCAAAGCGCCGCCACCGGGAGGATGTGGCGGTTGGGTCCACCCGCGAGCGGGTCGCAGCTCTCCAATTTCAAGACCGCACGTGAAGCGGGGAGCATTCCGGCCATGCCCGGAAACCGGCCGGTCCAAATCCAGAAAATCCCACTGGCCACCCTTTGGTATAACGGGGACTTTGATGGACGCAACGGCGGCGCTAACCAGTTTGAGGGTCAGTTTGGCGCTGGCCTGTTTAGCGTAATCGCTGACAATTTCACCGGGCCGCCCAGTGGCGGAACGTGGACTGTGACAGGTGTCTTCTCCAATAATATTATGGACCCTGGCTTGAATACCGCAATTACCACCGCGAACTGGGAAATCCGCACCGGCGTCTCCGAAGGGAACGGCGGCACGGTGGTCGCCAGCGCCTCAGCGGCCCCCGCAACCGTTACTCCTACCGGCCGGGTCGGGTTCGGTCGTACCGAATACACAGTCATGGTCACCGGACTGAACGTTAGCCTGCCGGCTCTGCCAGCAGGCCAATTCTACTTCCTCGATGTCGTCCCGGTCGTGCCGCTCGGCGTCAGCGGCCAATCGTTTTGTACGACCACCAGCGGGGCGAACTGCGTGGGCACGCCCTGTGGCAACGACGGCAATTCGTGGTGGAATAGCAACTTGTTTGGCGTGACCTGGACGACTACCCAGAATATTTATGGGAGCGGCACCTGGGACCAATCCATGGGCGTGATCGGGACGGCTGGCGCACCTTCGCCAACGCCAACGGCAACGGCAACGGCAACGCCAACGCCAACGCCGACGCCAACACCTGTACTTACACCGAGGCCTACGCCCACGCCGAGGCCGCGTGGGACGCCGCCGCCACGACCATAGGTCGTAGCGCTAAATTCCGAATTGCTCTGTAGGGGAAGCTGACAGCTTCCCCTACAGCTTTTCATCTCGCGCGTTCCCCCGCCTGGTGGATCGGCTTCTCCTGAAGACGATGGCAAACTAATCGCCGAAGGCGAAAGTTGTCGGGCAAAGAGCCGTCCGGCAGCCGCCGGACCAACGCGTTGCGGACAACGTGTTCCACCACGCCGCCCCAAAGTATAAAACCTGCGGGAAAAGGTTTGACATCGCGCTCCGCTTTGGATTAAAAGGACGGGTTTCAGCTTCCGTTCATAAAGCAGGAAAACTAAAACACCCGCCGCGGCGGGCTACAACAATCAACGCACCGGCAATTCTATGATCACAAACCAAAACCCTGCATCCACGTTCACGCCGTCGCGATGGCGGCGTGTTTTTTGTTCATTGTTCCTGATAGCAGCTGCCGTAGCTGCCATTGGAGCCTTCGCTTCCTCGCGCTTGCCCGCCGTAGCCGCCTACTCCGTCGAAGCGGGTGCGAAGGCTGGATCGGCGGAGGCGGGCGCTGTCACCCGGGGTAGCTCGCCTGTGTCGGCTGCCCCGGCGAGTAAGATTGCGCCGTGGGTGATGGAACATACCGCCAACGGGCAGCAAGCTGAGTTTTTCGTTGTGCTGGCCGACCAGGCCGACATAAGCGGCGCTGCCAGTTTGCCGACCAAGGCTGAGAAGGGACGATACGTCTATCAGACCTTGTTGGGCAAGGCCCAGACCACGCAGGAACCAATTCTGCAATGGTTGCGCGAACGCGCTATCGAACATCAATCCTTCTACATCGTGAATGCGATTTTAGTGAAAGGAACTCGGGAGATTGCGGAGACATTAGCAGCCCGCCCGGATGTGGCTCGAGTGGAAGGCAACCCGACGATCCACAATGATCTGCCGCAACCTGGCCCCGTTGAGATGTCTTCGGGGCCTCGCACGCCAGCCACAATCGAACCAGGAATCCAATACACGCACGCGCCACAAGTGTGGGCGCTGGGATTCACCGGACAGAACGTCGTTGTTGCCAGCGCCGACACCGGCCAGCGCTGGACGCATAACGCGCTTAAGCCTCATTACCGCGGCTGGGACGGGCAAAACGCCAATCATAATTACAACTGGCACGACTCCATTCACGATAGTGTGGGTAATCCCTGCGGTAATGATTCGCCGTTCCCTTGTGACGATTTCTTTCACGGGACGCATACCACTGGTACCGCGATTGGCGATGATGGCATGGGTAACCAGATCGGAATGGCGCCCGGCGCAAAATGGATCGGTTGCCGTAACATGGACCAGGGCAACGGCACACCGGCCCGGTACATCGAGTGCATGGAGTTCTTTCTGGCGCCTTACCCGCTCAACTGCACGCCAGCGCAAGGCGATCCGACGAAGGCCCCCGATGTTACGATTAACTCCTGGGGTTGCCCGGCCTCGGAGGGCTGCGTTGTGGGCAACGAGTTGCAAGCCGCTGTGGAAGCGCAATTTGCCGCTGGTATCATGATGGTGGTCGCCGCAGGTAACTCTGGTTCTGGTTGTTCCACCGTTTCGGATCCGCCGTCGTTCTATGCCGCTTCTTACACGGCCGGAGCTCTAAATACGGGCACCGATACCATAGCTTCATTTAGCAGCCGCGGTCCGGTCACCCGGGACGGCAGCGGCCGCATAAAGCCGGACATTACCGCTCCGGGAACAGGCACGCGCTCGGCCACTAATGCCTGCGACAGTTGTTATACCACTGCCAGCGGCACGTCCATGGCGACTCCGCACATTTCCGGAGCAATGGCGTTGCTATGGTGCGCGATGCCAAGCCTGCGGCACCAGATTACCGCGAGTCGCACAACCTTAGACAACGCGGCTGTTCACATCGCTGACACGTCGTGCGGAACGGCTGGCCCGCCTAATAACGTTTATGGCTGGGGGCGGGTCGATATCGCCGCCGCCGTAGGGATGCCCTCACCAACCGCGACGCCGTCCTACGCCAACAGCAACAGCTACACCTTCTGCATGCGGGGCGGGAAGTCCATCACCAACTCCAACGGCTACAGCTACAGCTACAGCGACAGCCACAGCCACAGCCACAGCTACGGCTACGGCTACACCTACGGCAACGGCCACAGCGACTGTAAGCCCGCCGCCGTCGCCTACACCGACGTCGACACCGAGGATTATGCCAACACCAAGGCCTCGGCCGACTCCGCCGCCCCGCCCATAGCGGAAAAAGTGACTGGCTTGCCCGCCGTAGCCTTTGCGGAGGCGGGTGACTAGTGATTAGTGATTAATTACCAGTTAACGATACCAAGTAACATGACCTGTTTCAAAAGTTCAACCGCGAGTCCGAGTTGTAGCCACGGCGCTGTGCCGCCGTGCCGGGTGGCAATGCAACAGAGGCGCCTCGACACAGCGAGGCGACTACAGCAATTGATTTGTCTGGTGTTTTTCGTTGCGCTTGGCACGGCTTCCGGTCAAGCGCCTACATGGAAGCCGCACACCGGCAAGCCACTGGAAAAATACGACAATCCGCCTGCCTACATTTACCGGCTGGAGACTTCGCCGCGGATGATCTCGCCGTATGGCGTCTTCATCAGCTACCAGGTGAACGTCGACGCAAATGGGAATAACATCGTCGGCGACGCCGCTAACGAATGTTCGATCTCGGTTGACCCGACCAATCCAAGCAAGATGGCAATCGGCTGGAGACAGTTTAACAGTGTCCTTTCCAACTTCCGACAGGGCGGTTGGGGTTATACTACGGACAGCGGCACGCACTGGACGTTCCCCGGTGTGTTGGAAAATAATGTTTTCCGCAGCGATCCGGTAACGAACTCGGATGAAACGGGAACCTTCTTCTACCTTAGCCTTCTAGAGACATTCTGCGATAACATTTACCGCTCGACCAACGGTGGCCAATCCTGGACGGAGCTGCAAGCGGACGGACTCGCGGGTGGAGGCGATAAGGAGTGGTTTACCATAGATAAGACAAACGGCCCGGGACACGGCTTTCAATACCAGGCGACCGACACGACTACCTGCAGCGGCAGCGGTCTATTCAGCCGATCCACCGATGGCGGGGTCACCTGGATGACTCCGATCGGTATTCCTAACTCGGCTGATTTGGGAACTCTGGACGTGGACACGAATGGAAATCTCTTCGTCGGCGGCGAAGGCGAGTTTAACAATGTGTTTTATTGCATTCGCTCAAGCAACGCACAGATCGGAAACCAAACTCCAACTTTTGACCAGGTAACGCCCGTTAACATGGGTGGCGTGCTGGGCGGCGGCGGAATCAATCCAGCTGGACTGGACGGCCAGTTGTTTCTGGCGATTGATCATTCCGGCGGCGCGACTAACAATAACATTTACATGCTGGCCAGCGTGGTGCCTTCCGGACGAAGCACGACTGACGTGATGTTTGTGCGCAGCACAGACGATGGATTAACCTTCAGCGCGCCGGTTCGGGTCAATGACGATCCCGTTAACCCCAGCAAGTGGCACTGGTTCGGCACATTCTCGGTGGCGCCGAACGGACGACTAGATGCTGTTTGGTACGATACGCGAAACGCGGCCAACAATACCGATTCGCAGTTATTTTACTCTTTTAGCACTGACGCGGGTGTCACCTGGTCGCCTAATGTCGCGGTAAGTAACTCCTTTAATCCTTTCGAAGGGTATCCGAACCAGAACAAGATCGGCGATTACATCACGATCGTGTCAGACAACACCGGTGGCAACGTGGCCTATTCCGCCACTTTCAATTTCAATCCGAGCAGGGGGCAGCACGAAGAAGATGTCTATTATGTCCGGGTATTCCCTGGTGGACAGGGACCGACGCCGACGCCAACAGCAACGGCTACCGCTACCGCTACACCTACTGCTACGGCAACGGCCACGCCTACCGCGACTCCCACAGCTACCGTCACGCCTACTCCTACATCTACACCCACGCCCACTCCTACCTCCACGCCGAGGCCAGAGCCAACACCGAGACCTCGTCCCACTCCGCCGCCCCGACCGTAGCCCGGAAGTAGGTAGGGGCCGTTGACCGCAACGGCCATGGGCGATTGAGGTCAATCGCCCCTACCTATCGCGATCTTCCCGCTGGGGCCGCCCAATGGATTCTAGCTCGGCTTTGCCGGCACAATCAGCAATGTCGTGAATCCACGCGGTAGCTGTCCTCGACTACGAAGTGGAGCCCACGAATATGATGGCGAAAGCCGAATAACAAAGCCATCCGGCTTTATCCGCGATATCCGTGGTTAAATCCTTTGAGTTAAACGTTTCAAAAAACTGTTGACAAGTTTGCAACGCAACAGCTAAACCGGCATTTCCACATGGCCTGAAGGGAAAATGAAATTCAGCCCAATCTCCACTTATGAAAAAGAAATCCACTTCGCAATCCGCGTTTTTTAATCTCCGAGTTCTACTCGGATTCACACTTAGTTTTCTCGGAGTAGCCCTGGCGATTTTTGCGGGTAGGGGCGGCGCACTGCGCGGTCCGGACGGTCCGAGCCGGACTGGCGTTCCGGCGGGGCGTCCCGACCAGCCCGCTCGTTACATGCCCGTGCCGGGCGCCAATACACGGGAGGAGGCGACTGGTTTGGCACGGCTGGAACAATATTGGAACGATCGTCTGACGTTTCCTACCGGCCGGTTTAACCCAGCCTGGGTGCGCGCAGCCGCCAGGGAACATGCGCGCATGCCAACTGGCGTCCCCTTTGGACAGCGTCTTAAGCTTAATCTTGCTAATCCGAATGCCCTTAGCACTAGTAGTTTTACCGCGCTCGGTCCGCAGCCGGAGCGCATGACCGGCTGCTTCAATTGCTTTAACTACACCACCACGCAGGGCCGGGTGAACACGATTGCTGTCGATCCAACTACAACTATGAACGGCAGCATCGTGGCTTATCTCGGAGCGGTCGGTGGCGGAGTGTGGAAAACGACCAACTGCTGTAGCGACACTACCACTTGGAGCGTGGTCACGGATGATCCTCTCATTGGTACGACAGCCATCGATGCGATTACGATTGACCCCAACAATCATAATGCCGTCTACGCAGGTACAGGCGACCTCAATTACGGGTCCTTCTCCATGGGGAGTCAGGGTATTTTGAAGTCAACTGACGCTGGCGCTACCTGGACTGTACTCGGCGCAGACGTTTTTGGCCCACCCTATGACGAGCCGCCGGGGCAATTCCCGCAATATAACGCGGTGGGCAAGGTGAAAGTGGATCCGAATAACAGCAACAACGTTGTGGCCGGAACAAAAAAAGGTCTCTATTTCTCGTATGACGGTGGCAGCAACTGGACCGGTCCCTGTACCACTAACAACTTTAATACCCAGCGCCAGGACATAACAGGCTTGGAGCTAACAGACATGGGTAGCGGCGTTACCCGCATCATCGCCGCTGTAGGCGTGCGCGGATTCGCCACGACAGTCCAGTATGATCTGGGCCAAAACGGTGCAAATGGCATTTACAAAGGCACGATGCCTCTCAGCGGTTGCCCAACCGATTTCACTCTGACCGGCCGCAACGATAACGGCTTTGTCTTTGGCACACAGGTGACTGGCAGCCCGTACACGACAGGGGCACCAATGAATGCAGGCAGCGGCAACCCGTGGGTCAATGTTACCACCGGAAACCAGCTTGGGCGCATCGACCTTGGTATCGCGCCGAGTAACCCGAATTACATCTATGCGCAGGGGCAGTCCATCGCTCCTAACAGCAACGGCGGCTGCGGCAATACCAACGGCTGCCAGATCGGCGTTTGGTCCAGCACTGATGGTGGCGACAGCTGGGCCTTTATGCAGGGTTCTCAGGGCGGCGCGCTCAGGAACTGCACCAATGGCCAGGGCGACTATCCTCAGAACTGGTACGACCAGGCGGTCGCGGTTGATCCGAACAATCCAGATCGCGTCTTTATAAGCACCTTTGACGTCTGGTTCGCAACGCGCACGGGAACTAGCTTTAACGATACCACCTGCGGCTATTCCTATAGCGGTAATGCCGGTCCTGTGCATGTGGATCAACACGCTCTCGCATTTCTGCCTGGGTCCTCAAGCATCTTGGCAATCGGTAATGACGGAGGTATTCACGGCACGACCAACGCCGACGTTGCCAGCTCGACCGTGGATCCGACCTGGTTCAACATGGACACAGACCTTAACACGATTGAGTTTTACTCAGGCGACATCAGCGGCAACTTTGCCAACGCCCCGTCACCAATGGCGGTTGGGGTCACTTTTGCCGGTACTCCGGCTGGCCCTGTGCTATGGCAGTTAGGACTGGGTGGGGATGGGTTCTCCGGGCAGATCGATCCAAGGGGCACGACCTGCACGCAGGCGCAAGGGACGATCGCCGTTTCCGGTCCCGGGGTAGTTGGTCAACAATTCATCGTCGGAACGCAAACATTCACGTGGGTGGCAACACGGGTGAACCCAGGCGAGGTGTCAGTTGGCGCTACCTCGAACCAGGCGGCAACTAATATCCGCACCGCGATAAATGCCGACATCCCTTCGCAGGTGACAGCAGGCGGCAATGGTTCGAACGTCGTTGTCACGGCCGTTGTTTGCGGCAGCGCCGGGAATTTGATTCCATTTTCGAATATCAACAGCGCGAACCTGACATTCAACGGCTCCGGCACTCTCGGCGGTACCAGGCTGGGTGACGATGTTGGAAGCCTCCGCGTCTGGGAAGGCAACAATAGCGGGGGACTCAGCCGGTGCATTTATCATTGCACAACTCCAGGCGCCAGCTGGGCAAGCAGCAGGGGCAGTTGGACAGGCGACACGCAATCATTCATCCTGCCGATTAACATGTTCCATGGCGGCATACCCGGCGGCGACGACTGTCCGCCTGCTGGCCCTACGAGCGGGTGCGGCCATCTCATTGCCGGTACTACCAGAGTCTGGGAGACGATAAGCGGAGCGGCGTTTACCGTGCCTACATCGGCCTGGTATGTAACGAACAATCCAACGACGCAGAACATGACCAAGCAGAGCCTGGGCAACGGGTCGTTCATCAATCAGGTTAAGTATTCACCGAAATACCAGAGTGTCGCCATCGTGGGCACAAACGATGCCAACGTTTGGATTGGATTCAACCTGGGCACAGGCACTGCCAGCCAGGCAAACTGGGTAAACGTCACCGGCAATAACACGGTTTTGCCTCTTCGTCCCGTGCTTGGCGTTGCGCTGGATCCCAGGGTGCCAGCTTCGGATGTGCCTGTTGGCTATGCTGCGGTTGGCGGCTTTAACGCGAACACACCAACACAGCCGGGTCACATTTTCCAGGTGACATGCGCCTCCAATTGCAGCTCGTTCACCTGGGCCGATAAGACAGGCAACCTGCCGGACATCCCGGTGGACTCGATCATTGTGGATCCGAATATCCCACAACAGGTCTTTGCAGGCACCGACTTCGGTGTTTACTACACCAACGACGTCACTGTTGCGTATCCGATTTGGAACCGTTTCGACAACGGAATTCCGCACGTGATGATTTGGGACATGTCCATCGATCGCGGGGGGACGACGCTCTCAGTCTGGACACGCGGCCGCGGCGCATTCGTTTATCCTTTGTCGGGCTTAAGCTTTGTCATTGGCGATCGTAACGCGGTGGTAGGGCAGCACGTGACGTTCTGGGGAGCAAAATGGGCAAAATCTAACGCGTTGAGCGGTGGTCCCGCACCTTCGGGCTTCAAAGGTTTTGCCGATACTACCACTCCTAATCCAGCCTACTGCGGAGGAACCTGGACCAGTGGTACGGGCATTACTTCTAACCCACCGGCGACGCTCCCATCGACGATCAGAGTGATCGTGGCCAGTTCAATAACGAAATCAGGACCGGTCATTTCTGGTAACATCCCGCAAATGGCTGTTATTAATGTCGATCCGGGCTACCTACCAGATCCGGATCACCCTGGGACGGGCACGGTGATATCAGTGGATTGCCCATAACCACCTGGCGACACTGGAATCAAATGCTCCAGCTGTACAGCTCTGTACGAGCGCGCAGAATTCGTCCCGGAACCCGGAACTGTTCCAACGAATTCGGCAGGCTGGCAGCGTGCCGGCCGAATCAGCCGAGTTCTCTACGGCGAATTCGTCCAGTGGCGGACTGGCTGACATCCAACTCCGCCTTGCGTTCTGGAGTCGACGCTCCGCCGCACTCCACGCTTCAGTTTTGTGACCAAAGATTTCCTAGATATATCTCGACAAGCTTGCTGTTCTGAATTAACAGGAGTGCGGGCGAGGTGGTTCGAGATTGGACAGTCGTGAATCGCTTCGATGATTCAACGACTTAACGACGCAATCCACTTAATCCCATATGAGATTTTCCACAGTTTCAACCACGAGCCCAACTTGTAGCCACGGCGCTGTGCCGCCGTGCCCGCCAGCCGGACGGACTCGTCCCGTGGCGAGCCGGGTAGCAACGCAGCACAGGCGCCTCGACACAGCGAGGCGGCTACAGGTATTGATCTGTCTGAGTTCGCTGGCCTGTCTGGCTGGCGCTTCAGGCCAGCTGGCCCCGACATACAAGGCGCCCCGAAATGAGCCGCTGGAAAAATACGATAACCCGCCCGCTCCTCCTCGGAAAATGGAGACTTCACCGCGAATGATCTCGCAATTCGGCGTGTTCACCAGTTACCAGGTCAACGTCAATGCAAATGGCCAGAACATCATCGGCGACGCTGCAAACGAGTGCGTTATCTCGGTTGACCCCACGGACGGCAACAAGATGACAATCGTCTGGAGACAGTTCAATGACGTTACCTCCAACTTTCGACAGGGCGGCTGGGGATATACCACTGATGCCGGCATAACGTGGACCTTCCCGGGTGTTCTGGAAAATAACGTCTTCCGCAGTGACCCGGTATCAAAGTCAGATGAGACAGGAAATTTTTTCTATCTCAGTCTCCAGTCGAATGTACAACAGTCTTTCTTTTGCGACGACATGTGGCGCTCAACAAACGGCGGCCAATCCTGGACGTTAATTTCAGGTGAACAGGGCGGAGGCGGCGGCGACAAGGAATGGTTCACCATTGATAAGACCAACGGCCCGGGACATGGCTTCCAGTACCAGGCAGACGACGGCATTAACTGTAGCGGCGGCGGCGTGGAATTTCAACGCTCCACCAACGGCGGGGTCACCTGGCAGGCGCCGATTAGTATCCCTAACTCGCCTGTATACGGAAGCCTCGACGTGGATACCAATGGCAACGTCTTTGTCGGGGGCGAAGGGAACACCTTTTACTGCGAGCGCTCGAGCAACGCGCAGTTCGGCGGCCAAACGCCAACTTTTGACCGAAGCACGCCCGTCAACCTGGGTGGCAGCCTCGGTTTCGGGGGAATCAATCCAGCAGGACTTGATGGAATGTTATTTTTGGCGATTGATCGTTCTGGCGAGTCAACTAACAATAACATTTACATGCTGGCCAGCGTGCAACCAACCGGCTTCAACAACGGGACCGACGTGATGTTCGCTCGCAGCACAGACGGTGGACTGACCTTTAGCGCGCCTCACCGGATCAACGACGATCCAATTAACCATAACAAATGGCATTGGTTCGGCACATTTTCCGTAGCGCCAAACGGACGCCTTGACGCCGTTTGGTACGACACGCGAAACGCCGCCAACAATACCGATTCGCAGCTATTCTATTCCTGGAGCACCGATGGCGGCGTGACCTGGGCGCCCAATGTTGCCGTGAGCAACGCCTTCAATCCTTTTGAAGGCTATCCAAACCAGAGCAAGATAGGCGATTACATCACCGTCGTCTCAGATAACACGGGGGCCAATGTGGCGTACTCTGCCACGTTCAACTTTGATCCCAGCCGTAGCCAACACGAAGAAGATATCTATTATGTGCGGGTATCGCCATCGGGCGGCGGTACACCCACCCCGACACCGACAGCTAGTCCAACGCCAACACCTACGGCTACTGCTACACCGACTTCCACGCCCAGAGTGACGCCGACGCCGAGGCCTCGCCCTACTCCACCGCCTCGTCCGGCCTGATTTTGCAGTGATCAGCGATCCGTTGTAGCCACGGCTCTCTGAGCCGTGTGCGCACAGCCAGACGAGTCTCCCTTGTCAACGCGTTGAGGAGTCGCCGCGGCGACCGTTCCCCTTTGTGAACCCAAGGTGGATCGGCTTCTCCGAAGCCGATGTCATCGCCGCAGGCGCAGAATGAAGTTTGAGAGGGACAGGATAAACTGAGCGGGGTCAGGCGGCAAAGCCGCTTCGCCAACGCGTTGGGCCCGCCTGCATTGCTATGCGAAGCATTGCGGGCAGGACCACGCGTTTCACCTGCGCGCGTGCCTCGCGGCAGTGTTCTGGCAGCTTGGTTCCATCCGGAAGTTCCAGCGACGCCCGCGAAAATTTAACCTTTCAATTTTGTTACCAAAGTTCTCGGTATATAAATCTCGACAGGATTGCTGTTCTGAATTAAGAGAAGAGCCAGCGAGGGGATTCGGGATTGGACAGTCGTGAATCGCTTCGATGATTCAACGGCTGAATGCCTTAACCCATGTAATCCGATATGAGACCTTCTACAGTTTCTACCGCCCGCTTATTGATTTGCCTGGTCTTCTTGGTCACGCTTACCACCGCTTCCGGGCAAACGCCTCCACGCAAGCCGCTCCGCACCGAGCCGCTCGAAAAATACGATATGCCGCCTGCGTATATTTATCGGCTCGAGACGGGGCCGCGGATGATCTCGCAGTACGGCCCGTTCACCAGCTTTCAGGTGAATGTCGATGCAAATGGTCATAACATCCTCGGCGACGCCGCAAACGAGCCGTCGATTGCCGTTGACCCAACAAACGGCAACAAAATGACAATCGGCTGGAGGCAATTTAACACTGTTAACTCTAACTTCAGGCAGGGCGGCTGGGGTTATACCACCGATGGCGGCATGACGTGGACGTTCCCCGGTGTCTTGGAAAACAATGTCTTCCGCAGCGATCCGGTGTTAAAATCCAACGAAACAGGCACCTTTTTCTATCTTAGCCTCTTAGAGTCATTCTGTGATAACATTTGGCGCTCGACCAACGGCGGTCAATCCTGGACAGAGCTGCAAGCCGACGGAGCTGCAGGCGGAGGTGACAAGGAATGGTTCATCATCGATAAGACCAACGGCACGGGCCATGGGTTTCAATACCAGATTTGGAGTACCGCTGCGACTTGCAATGGCGGGCAATTCAGCCGTTCCACCGATGGCGGGGTCACCTGGATGAGTCCGATTAGCATTCCCAACTCGCCTGTGTGGGGAACACTCGACGTGGATACAATCGGCAATCTCTTTATCGGTGGCGCAGGCGGCTTTAGCAGCCCGTTTTACTGCCTTCGCTCAAGCAACGCACAAAATCCGAACGTCACACCGAGTTTTGATCGAGTCACCCAGGTCGACCTTGGCGGCAGTCTCGATTTCGGCGACACGATCAATCCAGGCGGACTTGAAGGGCAGCTGTTCCTGGCGGTGGACCGTTCCGGCGGCCCGACCAACAACAACATTTACATGCTGGCGAGTGTACAACCGACAGGCTTCACCACTGGGACAGACGTAATGTTCTCGCGCAGCACTGATGGCGGGCTGACTTTTAGCGCGCCGCACCGGATCAACGACGACCCGATCAACCATAACAAATGGCACTGGTTTGGCACGTTGTCAGTAGCGCCTAATGGACGGATCGATGCTGTGTGGTTCGACACGCGAAACGCTGCGAATAACACTGACTCCCAGCTATTCTATTCTTTTAGCACCGACGGCGGCGTCACCTGGGCGCCTAACGCTGCTGTGAGCAATTCATTCAATCCTTTCGAAGGCTATCCGCAACAGAACAAGATAGGTGATTACATTACGATTGTTTCAGATAATACAGGAGGCAACGTTGCCTATTCTGCCACGTTCAACTTCAATCCAAACACGGACCAACACGAAGAAGACGTTTACTACGTTCGGGTATCTCCATCGGGCGGAGGTACACCGACGCCGACACCTACAGCTAGTCCAACGCCGACGCCTACAGCTACTGCTACGCCTACAGCTACTGCAACGCCTACTGCTACAGCCACGGCAACAGCAACACCTACTGCGACAGCAACGCCTACTGCGACAGCAACGCCTACGCCGACTTCAACACCGGCAGTGAGGCCTACGCCGACGCCGAGGCCGCGACCGACGCCGCCGCCTCGCCCATAGCGTTGTGAAGTGGCCGAAGACGATGCCGACTAGGCGCCGAAGGCGCAAAATATCCGTCGCGCGAAGCCGCAGGTAGTTCGGCAACGCGCCGGGGACAACGCGTTCCACATTGCAGCAGTAAGCTACAGGTGGATCATCTTCTCCACAGACGACGATGGCAGATGACTCGCTCGAGCCGCGAGAATTTACTCGGGCATGGCAAGTCCGCTGGTTAGATTCCCAAGAAATGAAGATCTACCGCGGTTTCCCACAGGGTTTGCATCATAACGTGCCGCATCGGGTTGAACCCGGCGCGCTTTTTCACGTCCGCGTCGCCGTGGATCGGGAAAAAGCACAAAACGCATTAACAAGTCCTCTGTTGGCGAAAGCGATTTTGGATTCAGCAAAATTGTACGAAGCCAAGATCCGATGGCACATCACGCTCTTTCTTTTGATGCCTGATCACTTGCATGCGCTGCTATCTTCAGGGCGCGATGGATCGATGAGCGCGGTCATCCGAGATTGGAAGCGTTTTCATACACGCAAGAACGGAGTCCCGTCAACGGTCTCGCTATGATCTGCAGCGCCAGATGTGCTTGCCACGCCGAAGCTGGCGAAGGCCGGTCGCCTGCGAATTCAAACTGAGCTGTGGTGGCATGCGTGTCGCCTGCGAACTCATCGGTATTGCAGCCGATACGGCTGCCTCTACAGATGACTAGCGTAAGGTAGGCCTTGCCGTCGTTGGTTGTCAGTTTTGGGGATGAGGGCAAAATGAAAGGCTCTCCCAAACCGACTTCTCTGCCAGCACTGGCGCTGACGCGTGTGTCTCTCCCAAACCGGCGAGGGGAGGGAGCGGCGACGCCTCGAGCGTACTTGTGTGTCCATGCCCCCGTGCGCATCCAACTGATAATTGACTCCGAAAGCTTTCGCGAGTTGACCGGCACTACTAATTACTCCCGAGCCATCAAAAAAAACTTGACCAAATCACCGCACAACATCTACACACAGGCTTTTCCTGCATCTTGAGGTCTCTGAAACAAAGCATCCACGGTCCGCATATCGAGAGCGGTCGCCTCTCGAATCCTCAAGAGTGCGCTTCCGTAAACGCAAAGTCCTAAAAAATGAAAAAGAAATACTCCACCAAACCTGTCCGCCGTAGCCTTCGCGAAGGCGGATTCTTCAACCTACGTGCGCTGCTCGGATTAACTCTCTGTTTGTTCGGAGTAGCTCTCGCGATCTTTGCGGGGAAGGACGCTGCGCTGCGCCCTGCCGCCGAGCCTCCTCGCTATATGCCCCTACCCGGCTCCAATTTAGAGAGTGAAGCTGCTGGTCTGGCACAGTTGGAACAATACTGGCATGACCGTTTGACATATCCTACTGGCCGCTTTGACCCGGCTTGGGTGCGCGCTGCCGCCGTGCAACATGCGCGCATGACGCGTGGTGTCCCTGCCGGACCTTATCCCAAGCTCAACTTGGCCAATCCACTGGCTCTAAGCACAACCAATTTTACTGCGCTCGGTCCGCAACCGGCGCGGATGACCGGTTGTTCTGGCTGTTTCGATTACACGACGACCGAGGGGCGAGTTAACGCGATTGCAGTCGATCCAACTACTACCACCAATGGCAGCATCGTAGCTTATTCGGGGCCGGTCGGCGGCGGAGTGTGGAAAACGACCAACTGTTGCAGCGATATGACTACGTGGAACGTCGTAACCGATGACCCGCTGATTTCCACCACAGCCATTGATACTATTACGATCGATCCGAGCAATCATAATACCGTCTACGCAGGCACTGGCGACCTCAATTTCGGTTCGTTCACCATGGGCAGCCAGGGCATCCTCAAGTCAACCGATGCAGGCGCCACCTGGACGGTGCTGGGCGCGGATGTGTTCGGCATGATCTATACGGAACCTCCGGGACAATTTCCACAATACAACGCAGTTGGCAAAGTCCGCGTTGACCCGAACAATAGTAACAAGGTGGTCGCCGGCACCAAACAAGGTGTCTACTTCTCGTATAATGCCGGCGCTAACTGGACGGGCCCATGTTTTACCAACAACTTCAGCACCCAACGCCAGGATGTTACAGGTCTGGAGCTAAGTGACATGGGCGGAGGCAACACCCGGATTGTCGCCGCGATCGGCACCCGCGGGTTTCCCACGACTGTGCAGTATGATCTTGGGAAGAATGGCGCAAACGGCATTTACAGTGCCACGATGGGATCGAGCGGCTGCCCAATTTTTACCTCAATCGCCAGCAATGCTAATGGGTTCATCTTCGGTAATCAGGTTACTGGCAGCCCGTATACGACTGGTGCGCCCATGAACGCCGGCAGCGGCACGCCTTGCGACTATCCGATTAGTGGTGGGACTGGAACCTGTGGTAGCAGCACCGACCAGCTCGGACGCATCGACATCGCAGTCGCGCCAAGCAATGCGAACTACATCTACGCTCAGGTGCAATCCATCGTTTGGAATAACAACGGCGGTTGCGGCACCAATGGCTGCCAGCTGGGTGCCTGGGCTTCGACCAACGGCGGCACCAATTGGAGTTTCATGGAAGGTTCCCAAGGCGGCTCGCTCAGAAACTGCGGTGGTGCCGCGGGCGATTATCCCCAAAACTGGTACGACCAGGGAGTCGCCGTGGATCCGAATAATCCAGATCGGGTCTTTTTCGACACGTTCGAGGTGTGGTTTGCTACGCGCACGGGAACTGTCTGGAACGATACCACCTGCGGTTATTCCGGCGGGGGCCCACTTCCTGTGCACGTGGATCAACATGCGCTGACCTTCGTGCCTGGCTCATCCAGCATTTTGGCAATCGGAAACGATGGTGGCACCCACGGAACTACGAACGCAGACACTGCATCGCAGACCGTCGATCCGACCTGGTTTAACATGGACACTGGTCTTAACACCATCGAGTTTTACTCCGGCGACATCAGCGGCAACTTCGCCAATGCCGCTTCTCCGCAGGCAAGCGGCGGGTCGCAGGACAACGCCTCTTCCTCGGTCACATTTACGGGCACCCCAACCGGACCTGTCGAATGGCAGGTGGGCATTGGCGGGGATGGGTTCTACTCCCGTATTGATCCCGTTGGCACCGGAACCAGTCTCCGCTTTTTCCAGGGTAACAACAGCGGCGGAATGAGCCGTTGCGTCAATAACTGCACCGCGCCGAACACTTCCTGGGTCAGCGTGCGCGGCGGTTGGGGCAGTGACACTCAGTCATTCATCCTGCCGTACGATCTTTTCCATGGCGGTGTTCCAGGTGGCGATGACTGCCCGGCAGCCGGCGTTCCCGGCGGGTGCGGCCATCTTATTGCCGGCAGCACCCGGGTATGGGAGACGATTGCCGGCGGCAACGCCACGATGAACTCGGCGAGCTGGTATGTGACGAACAATCCAACAACCCAAAACATGACCAAGCAGACCCTGGGAAACCGGTCGTTCATCAACCAAGTCAAGTACTCGCCTAAGTACCAGAGTGTGGCCATGGTTGGCACGAACGACGCCAATGTCTGGATCGGCTTTAATCTTGGCACTGGCACCCAGTCACAGGCAAACTGGGTGGATGTTACCGGCAGCAACACTGTTGTGCCTCTGCGACCCGTGCTGGGCATCGCGCTCGATCCAACCGTGTCGGCCGCCAATCTGCCCGTCGGCTACGCGGCTGTGGGTGGTTTTAACGCCAATACGCCCTCCACGCAGGGTCACGTGTTCCAGGTAACCTGTGCTGCTAACTGCGGCTCCTTCACATGGGCAAACAAGACCGGTAATCTGCCGGATATTCCGGTGGATTCGATCATTGTTAATCCGAAGAATGCCCACCAGGTTTACGCTGGGACAGACTGGGGCGTTTACTACACCGATGACATAACGGTAGCATCTCCAACCTGGCTGCGCTTTGAGAACGGCATCCCGCACGCGATGGTGTGGGACATGCAAATAGATCGCGGCTCCACGACGCTTTCGGTCTGGACGCGCAGTCGCGGTGCCTATGCTTACCCACTGCCCGGCGGTGTGAGTCCAACACCAACACCAACGGCTACACCTACAGCAACAGCAACGCCTACGGCGACCGCTACGGCCACAGCAACAGCAACACCGACTGCTACAGCAACGGCAACAGCAACACCGACGCCGACGCTAACACCTACGCCAAGGCCTACACCGACGCCCAGGCCGCGTCCGACGCCGCCGCCTCGCCCATAGTTCGTACGTTATTTGGACTTAAGGCGGGAACTCGCGGGTTATTCTCGCGAGTTCCCCGCCTGAGGTGGATCGGCTTCTTCGAAGGCGCAAGAAATCAGGCGGCGAAGCCGCAGCTAGCTTGCCAACGCGTTGAGGACAACGCGTTCCACCATTATCGCAGTAAGCTCCAGGTGGATCGGCTTCTCGTTGGTGCGCCGTAGCCTTGGCAGAGCTAGCGGTTACAGACTCTTGCCACGGACTGTTATAGCCACATCGCTGTGCAATCTCTCCAGTCGGTAGGGCGCGTCACTCCGTGCGCGCCGAGCTTCGTGCGTTGACGATTCGGACTTCTCATTCCGCTCCGGGCGCGCAGAGGATTGCGCCCTACGGTTTCGCGTTTGCCGCCATGGCCTATGTCGCTTTGCTCTCACGCGCATGGATTTGCCCGTCCGCAAAAAGTTACCTCACACAATTCCGCAATGGGTGGCCGAGGGAAGTTGGTTCTTTATCACTATCAACTGCGTGCCGCCGGGCAAAAACCAACTGTGTCGCGCGGACATCGGCGACGCTGTACTCGCCGCCATCGAATTCAATCACGAGAGATTCATCTGGCATTGCCGCCTGTGTCTGCTTATGCCGGATCATCTGCACGCCATTATTGCATTCCCGCGCGAACCGGGAATGCAAACGACCGTCAAGAACTGGAAGAAGTTCGTTGCCGGAAATCATGGCGTTCATTGGCAACGCGATTTTTTCGATCACCGCTTGCGCGATAATCACGAACTGGAAGAGAAAAAGAGCTATATCTTGATGAATCCGGTTCGGAAAGGATTGTGCGAGCGAGCGGAGGACTGGATGTTGGTTTATCGTCCAAACGACCGGCCACTGCCGTTGCTGGGTTGAGGCGAACGGCGCGCACGGAGTGACGCGCCCTACCCGCGCCGCTGCTGCTTAGGTGGGGCGGGCAGTCCTCTGCACGCCGGTTCAGTGGCACTTCGCAGGCGGCCCGCCATCGCTAGGCTTGCGTCGTCACTGATGTTTTGGCGTGACAGGTCGGCGTGGGCAAGCATGCAGGCTACTTACACATCGCCACCCCACATCGCGCAGAACGTGCCGGGGCCCGCCTGCAGCGCTGTAGCCCACTGCATTAGGCAACCGCGTTCCACCTTGACGGCTTGCGAGAACTCGCGAATCGCTTCGCGAGTTCCCGCTTAAACGTTCCCAAATGGCGCTACAAGCTAGGGCCGCGGCGGCGGAGTCGGGCGAGGTCTCGGAGTCGGAGTAGGCCTCGGTGTTAGTATCGGCGTCGGCGTTGGCGTGGCCGTCGGCGTTGGCGTCGGGGTTGCGCCGCCACCGCCGCAGCTATCAAACTTGAAGTTGCCGATGCGGGTGCGCCAATTGAAACTGCTATTGGTCGCGTAGTATTCCTGGGTATACCAGAAAGTGCAGTCGTCCACCGGATCAACGGTCATTGAGCTGTAGTCGCCCCAGCGGCTGCTGGTGTCGCTTTGGCTGCCAGTGCCATCAAATAGATGGGCCTCAGCAGTCAGAGTGTTCAGTGGATCAGTCGCCAGGCGAGTAGCGTAGCGGATCTGAGGATGGATGCTAGCGTCCGAGGCGCTAAAGCCGAGGGCCAAATTCCCCGACTGATCCATCGCGACGCTGCCCATCCAACGCCAGGTCGTGTCCGGCTGATACGTGCTCTCCTGCCTGACCGTGATGGGTCCGTTGGTGACGTTTTTCAGTTCGACCCAGCGGATGCCTGCGACCCCGCCCGAGCTCACGGTAAAATTCACTACGACGGATTCGTCCGGCGCCGTCGGGGAACCAAAATTCCGATAGGCCAGCCGGAACATTAAGCGGTCGGCCAAGGTGTCCAGGCTGGTTTGCGGCGGCAACTGTGGCACGTTGGAGGTGAGGAAGGTGAAGGGCGCGGCGGCTGGACTCGTAACTTGAGTGAAGGTCGGGCCCGTGCCGAAAGGCACTCCGACGCTGTAATGCCAGGACCGGTAGGTGTTGCCGTTGTTGCCTGTGCTGTCTGGGAACTCCACGAACGTATTTGGAGCGCCGGCAGGCGGCATTATCGAACCGTCGAGATCGGAAGGCATCAAGGGGTCCTCGTTATTCGCTGGCGAACCAACAACGCCTGGGCTGATAACGGTAGCCGACAGGCCGCTTAACATTCGCGTGCGGTCGAAAGCGAACGGCTCCGTGCCCAAGTAAGCGGTGCCCGACGAATTGAATACGTTCATTGCCATATAATAGGCGTCAGGCCAGCTGCCCAACTTTGGATAATCGTAAAAGTTGGTGCCGAAGGGAGTCAGATCAAAGTCGTAGCGACTGTATGTTCCGGTGGCATCACTGGTGGTGGAAACGGCAATGCACTCGTGGGTCGGGAAGGACCCCGGGCCCGCAAATTCGCTGACGAGCCAGCGGTTGGCCATCTTGTCATAGAGCGCGATCACGTCGCCGAAACCGCGAGTTTGGCAAACACCGCCAAAGCCAGCCCAGACTGACTCGACGCTCACTGGTCCAAGCACCGAATTGCCGGTGGTCTTATCAAAGACCTGATAGGCGGTATTCACGATCTGAACATATTGCGTTAGCCCGACGTAACCATCCGTATCGGGTGGGGCGCAGTTGCAGTTAACGCCCGGGTAAGGGATGCCGTCAAAATTAAGACCAGGGATTATACTGCCTAGCAGATTGTTCATGAATCGGTTTTGAACGACCGTGTCAGGTCTGCTTCCACTTGCGCGAGGAATGCCAGTCTTCGGGTTTTTCGGGCCTTCATGTTCTCCGGTACGAGCAGGTGGCTGAGGCCAGGTTGCCATTTCGCGCAGGGGCGCGGAGACGTCGTTATGAGATGAGTGAACGACGACCCAATGGGGTTGCCATTGTTGTGTCTGTTGCTGACTCGGCTGTGCCACGAGGGGTGCCCCTGGATACAGGCCAAAGCCTATCAGCGCCACAAAGACGCCGAAGAGGCAAAGAACAGATGCAATTAGAACGCGAAGGTTAAAGAAGGCGGATTTTGAGGTGGATTTCTTTTTCATGGGTGAGGTGGAGTTATTTCCGTCTGCGGTGAATCCGAGATGGTAAGAGAGATGCTAGGTGAGATGCTAGGTGAGATGCAGGACCTGTGTCAAGATCTTTTTGAAACTTACTTTGACCTCAGATTACCAGGGCTGCGAAGCCACAACCGAAAACATTTAGCCGGCGAATGACGCGAATAAACGCTAATATAGAGTCAAAGGGGCGGCGGTTTACAACTGCCGAGATTTAGAAGCGCTTGGACAAGACTCTCCTCTTTGATTCGCGTGAATTAGCGTGATTCGCGGGCAAATCTTCGAAGCACCGCATGCAAATGCAAACTTGCGCTGTAGTGTGCGCTGTCCTCAGCGCACTGCGAGACTGCCAGCCTAGGGCAGCGGACTCTACAGCCTTCAGCTTTCAGAACGCGTACGACGTCAACTGATCACCGATTACTAGAATCCATCGAAACAGCCTGAGGGCAGGCTGTCTCCAACGTTCGTCATGCATGTCGTTGGAGCCGGGCCGCCCTCGGCTCGCGAAACAATCGGATCGAACTATTTATCGGATAACTTCTAGTGATTGATGATTAGTGATG
>WNFJ01465698.1_pt1 | contig 25728 bp, 23 predicted proteins | sample 5400461 | NCBI WGS metagenome assembly WNFJ01 (sample SAMN13153349, study PRJNA577476) | soil metagenome | isolation source: 115 cm saprolite on Douglas fir-dominated hillslope | place: USA:California | collected 2013-09-17
TGCCGCTGGAACGCCACGATGACGTCTCGGGTCGCGCCGTCGAATTTGCCGGAGGCCGAAACGTCGTAGCCGTATTTGGCAAGCAGCGCCTGTATTTCCGCAATCGCCGGATCGCTTTCGCCGAGGGCGAATATCGGTCCGCCTGCGGTGATCGGCGCGGGCTTGACCCAAAGCCCAATTCCGGCGGCGTGCAGCACCTGCCAGGGAAACTTTTCGCCCGGATCCTGCTTGCGCGTGGGGGCGACATCCGAATGCCCCAGCACGCGCCGGGCCGGGATGCGGTAGCGCGTGAAGATGCTGCGGCACAGGGTCGTGACGGCCGCAATCTGCCGCTTGGGGAAATGAGGGTAGCCGTGACTGTGACCGGGATTGGCGATCTCGATCCCGATGGAGCACGAATTGATATCGGATTCGCCCTCCCAAACGGCGGCTCCCGCATGCCAGGCGCGGCGCGCTTCCGGCACGCATTGGATGATGTAACCGTCCTCCATGACCACGTAATGGGCGGAGACTTCGCTGCCGGGAGCGCACAGCTTGGCGAGCGCCGCCTCGGTATCGGGCATGCCCGTGTAATGCAGCACGATCATGTCGGGCTTGGCGCCAAGCTTGCGCTCGCCGTGGTTCGGCGAAACGCGCACCTCGGCAACGACACAGGAATCGGGTCGAAACGCTGACACGAGCGCAACCATACGCCAACCATTGACGATGAGAGAGGACGCAATACTGCGGCGAAACCTCGCCCGGAAGCCCCCCAGACCAACGCAGCAAGTTGCCATTATGTCGCAAAACCCGCGTGGGAATGTAAAGACATGAATCTACAGATGCTGTGGATTGAATCTACAGATGCTGTGGATTGCCGCCGATTGTCACCCCGGGGACACAGGCCGGGCGACGGAAGCGGATTCGAATCGTGCTTCGGACGTTGCGCTTGGTCCGCTGTGGCAAACGAAAGTCCGCGTCCGCCCAACTGGTTCTCAGGGAACGGGACACTGCGGCCTCCGGCTTCCAGACCCCGTCCTCGGCTCAATTCGTGAATGTCCCGAATGGTGTTGGTCTCGGGAACCTGCCGCAAGGTCAACGATTCCTTAAGTGCGGGCACCGTTAATGAGCAGTTGACGACCGGCCAGGCTGCGGGGGCGTGGCTGCCGGCGCTGTTGCATTGACGCCCACATGATCCCATGGTAGCCCATAGTTTCCCATACACCATCGCACCGGACGAACCGGGGCGGGCGAATAAGGGGCGCCATGGACCGCTTCGTGTCCCATTACACGTTGCGCCTGGATGCGAAGGGACGGGTATCGATCCCGGCATCTTTCCGTGCGGTCCTCGCCCGCGATGGCTTCGAGGGACTCTGCTGTTATCGGACGCTCGACCGGCCGGCGCTCGATGCCGGGGGCAATGCGTTGCTGGCGGACATCGAGGCGCTGATTGCGCTCTTCCCGCCCTATTCGGAAGAACGCGAGCAGTTCTCCGCGGCCCTCTACGGCACCAGCGAAGTCTTGAAGCTCGACGGCGAAGGGAGGGTGATCCTCACCGAAGCCATGAAGTCGCATGCCGGAATAGTCGACGCGGTCACGTTTGCCGGTCTTGGTCACAAGTTTCAGATCTGGGAACCCGAGCGCTTCCGCGCCGAACTCGCCGAGGCCACGGCGAAAGTTCGCGCGCTCAAGAAGCAATTGAGTTCCCGGGTTGCGGCGGATGGTCCGCACGGAGCACGGGAATGATGGGGGGCAGCGGCAGCGGAACTCCCGCTGTCGCTGGCGGACTGGCCCGTCACATTCCCGTGCTCGTCCATTCGGTCGTCGAGTTTCTCAGCGTTCGCGACGGCGGCATCTATGTGGACGCGACCTTCGGTGCCGGCGGCCATGCCCGCGCGATCCTGGCGGCGGCCGACGCCAGAGTGATCGCCATCGATCGGGACGCGAGTGCCGTCGCCGGCGGCGCCGGCCTGGTGCAGGAAGCCCGTGGCCGGCTCGTTCTGGTCCAGGATCGCTTCTCCAATCTCGAGCAGGTGGTGCAAACCTGCGGCCATTCCCTGGTCGACGGCCTGGTCTGCGATCTCGGCGTCTCCTCGATGCAGCTCGATGAGGCGGAGCGCGGCTTTTCCTTCCGCCACGACGGTCCGCTCGACATGCGCATGGGCAATACCGGCCCCAGCGCGGCCGATGTGATCGCGGCCGCTTCCGAGCGCGATCTTGCATTGATCATCAAGTCGCTCGGCGAAGAGCGTCATGCCCGCGCCATCGCCCGCGCCATCGTGGCGGCGCGCACGCAAGCGCCGATCCGCACCACCTTGAGGCTCGCCTCGGTGATCGAGCACGTCGCGCGGCCGCGTCCGGGCGCCATTCATCCGGCGACCCGTACGTTCCAGGCGCTCCGCATCTTCCTCAACGAGGAGCTGGTGGAGCTAGCCACCGCCTTGGCGGCTGCCGAAGCCATGCTCAAGCCCGGCGGGCGGCTGGTGGTCGTGTCGTTTCACTCGCTGGAAGACCGGATCGTGAAGACCTTTCTGGTCGAGCGCGGCCGGCCGAGCAGCGCCTCGCGGCATCTGCCGCAGCTCGCGCGCCCGGCGCCGACGTTTCATCTCTTGACCGGACGGCCGGTGACGCCCGATGAATCGGAGATCGCCGCCAATCCGCGGGCCCGCTCGGCCAAGTTGCGGGCGGCCGAGCGCACGCCGGCGGCGCTCGCGCAAGGCCGCTCTGCGCAGCTCCTTCCGCGCCTGCCGTCGCTCGATGACGTCTTGCGGGGGCGCTCGGGATGATTCGCCTCCTCAACATCTGCGTGATCGTGGCGCTCGTGGTTGCCGCGGCCCATGTCTACAGGATCAAATTCGAATCGACCCGCAAGGCCGAGCAGGTCGCGCGGCTGCGCCTGGATATCAGGCGCGAGCACGACGGCATCGCCGAGCTGCGCGCGGAATGGTCCAAGCTCGACAACCCCGTGCGCATCCAGGAATTGGCGCGGCGGCATCTGACTTTGCGGACGATCGAGACGAGGCAATTCGACCGGCTCGACCGCCTGCCGGAGCGGCCGCCCGATCCGGTGCCGCCCGATTCGCCTGATCCGATCGGTAACTTGCTGGAGGGCCGCGATGCGCCGACCGCAAGCATTCCATCGACGAGAAACGCCAAATGACAGCGATCGATGCGACCCATGCCATGGCCGCGCAGCCGTCGCCTCCGGCAACGAAGGTTCCTTGGCGCCGCGCGCTCGTGCGCACGCTGCTCTATGGCCGCAATGTCGATCGTGCCGCGAAGACCAAGGCGCGCCTTGGGCTTGCCATCCTGGTCTTCGCGCTCGGCTATGCGGTCATCGCCGGGCGGCTGATCATGTTTGTGACGGTGCCCGACGGCCATATGGGGCGGCGCACGATGGCGCAGGACGCGGTGGCGACCGCGCGGCCCGACATTCTCGACCGCAACGGCGAGATCCTGGCAACGGACGTGCGTGCGCCCTCGCTTTTCGCCGAGCCTAATCGGATCATCGACCTCGATGAGGCGACCGAGCTGCTCAGCGCCGTGTTGCCGGATCTCGACGCCGTGGAGCTGCGCGAGCGGCTCGGCTCGAAACGTCGCTTCGTGTGGCTCAAGCGCGACATCACCCCCAAGCAGCGGGCGGAGATCTATCGGCTCGGCCTGCCGGGCATCGGCTTTCTGCCGGAGAACAAGCGCGTCTATCCGAATGGGGCCGAGGTCTCGCACCTCATCGGGCACGTCAATATCGACAACCAGGGCATTGCCGGCATTGAGAAATGGCTGGATGGAAGCGGGCTTGCCGATCTGCACCTGGCGGGGCTTGCCACCGACCGGTTGCAGGAACCGGTCCGGCTCGCGATCGACCTGCGCGTGCAACACGCGCTTCGCGACGAGCTGATGAAGGCGCGCGACAAATACAAGGCCAAGGCCGCGGCCGGTGTCATCGTGGCGGTGCGAACCGGTGAAATCGTCTCGATGGTGTCGGTGCCGGACTACGATCCCAACAATCCACGCGAGGCGCTCGATCCGGACCGGATCAACCGCCTCACCACCGGCGTCTACGAGATGGGCTCGACCTTCAAGGCGCTGACGCTGGCGATGGCGCTCGATTCCGGCAAGATCAATCTCAATTCCACGTTCGATGCCCGCGTGCCGCTGCACTTCGGCAAGTTCGAGATTCATGATTCCCACCCGGAGGGCCGCTTTCTGACCCTGTCGGAAGTCTTCACCTATTCCTCGAATATCGGCGCGGCGCGCGTCGCGCTCGCCATGGGGGTGGACCAACACAAGGCGTTCCTGAAAAAGCTCGGCCAGCTCGACCGCCTGCGTACCGAATTGCCCGAGAGCGCCGAGCCGCTGGTTCCCAAGCGTTGGGGGGAGCTCAACACCATCACCATCGCATTCGGCCATGGGCTTTCGGTCGCGCCCCTGCAAGCCGTGATGGGGATTTGCGCGCTCATGAATGGCGGCTACCTCATTCCGCCGACCTTCCTGCGGCGCAGCGAGGAGCAGGCACAGGCAATCGCGAGGCGGGTGATCAAGCCCGAGACCAGCGACAAGATGCGATACCTCATGCGGCTCAATGCGGAAAAGGGCACGGCGCGGCAGGCTGACGTGCCGGGCTACTACGTCGGCGGCAAGACCGGCACGTCGGAAAAAGTCGTTGGCGGGCGCTATTCGAAAGATCGCGTGCTCAATTCCTTCACCGCCGTGCTGCCCGCCGACGATCCCCGCTACCTCCTGTTGATCATGCTCGACGAGCCGCAGGCATTGCCGGAAACCCACGGCTTTCGCACCTCCGGGTGGAATGCGGTGCCGACCGGCGCAGCGGTCATTGCCCGGGTTGCCCCCTTGCTCGGCATCCAACCGCGCTTCGACCTGCCGCCGGCCGACCAGTTGATCCTTGCATCGTCGACTGCGAGCAGCCGCTGAAGCGGCCGAAGTGATTAGTGAATAGTGAGTAGTGAATAGAGTAGAGTGCGCTCACCACTCACCACTCACTACCGCTCATTCATGAAGCTCAAGAACCTGCTCACCGTGGATTCCGTCAGCGACGCGCGCTTTGCGAGGCTCGAGCTCGACGGCATCAGCGCGGACAGCCGCACCGTCAAGCCGGGCGACCTGTTCGTGGCGATCGCGGGTGCCAAGGACGACGGCCTGCGGTTCGTGGCAGAGGCGCTCGCCGCGGGCGCGACGGCCATCATGGCGGAGCGGGTGCCGCAGACACCGCTTCCCCCCCATATTGCCTTCGTGAAGGTCCACGACGCCCGTCATTCGCTCGCGCTCGCCGCGGCCAAATTCTTCTCCGACCAACCGCAGGTTATTGCTGCCGTCACCGGAACCAGCGGGAAGACCTCGGTCACCGCCTTCACGCGCCAAATCTGGGCTGCGCTCGGTTACGAGGCGGCGAGCATCGGCACCGTCGGGCTGGTCTCGGGCAAGCGTGAGGTCTACGGATCCCTGACCACGCCCGACCCGGTCGCGCTGCATCAGGAGCTCGATTCGCTGGCCAAGGAGGGCGTGACCCATCTCGCCATCGAGGCCTCCTCGCACGGCCTCGACCAGCATCGGCTCGATGGCGTGCAGATTGTGGCGGCCGGCTTTACCAATATCAGCCGCGATCATCTCGATTATCATCCAAGCATGGCGGACTATCTCGCCGCCAAGCTGCGGTTGTTCACGGATCTGGTCGAGCGTCGCGGCGCGGCGGTGATCAATGTCGATCATGAGCACGCGGAGGCGGTCGTGTCATGCGCCAAGCAGCGTCGGGAAAGGGCGCCGGCATCCGCCTGGTCGCGAGCACGGTCGAGGGATTCGCGCAGGCGCTGCACGCTGTGCATGCGGGCAACGATTACAAGTTGCGGCTGCCTCTGGTGGGCGATTTCCAGGTCGAGAATGCCCTCCTTGCCGCCGGCCTGGTCATCGCCACCGGCGGTGAGCCGGCTGCCGCTTTCGCGGCGCTCGCGCGGCTCAAGGGCGCCAAGGGCCGTCTCGAGCTGGTGGGCGAAAAGAACGGCGCATCGATCTTCGTCGATTATGCCCATAAGCCGGACGCGCTCGCCAAGGCGCTCGATGCGTTGCGTCCCTATGTGACCGGCTGCCTTGTCGTGGTATTCGGCGCCGGCGGCGATCGAGATCCGGGGAAGCGGCCGATGATGGGACAGATCGCCGCCGAGAAGGCCGATCGCGTCGTCGTCACCGACGACAATCCGCGCAGCGAGCAAGCGGCGGCGATCCGCGGGGCGATCCTGCAGGCCGCGCCGGGTGCGGTCGAGATCGGCGACCGCGGTGAGGCGATCCGCACCGCGATCGCCGAGCTGCGCCGCGGCGACGTCCTGCTCATCGCCGGCAAGGGCCATGAAACCGGCCAAATCGTCGGCAAACAGGTGTTTCCATTCAGCGACCACGAGGCGGTCGCCGCTGCCCTCGAGGAAGGAGGAGTGGCATGAGCGTTGAGCCGCTCTGGACCGTCGCGGCGATGACGCAGGCGATTCGCGCCGTGCGTGCCGGCCCGCTGCCCGCCGCGGTGGCCGGAATCTCGATCGACAGCCGAAGCATCGCCCCCGGCGAGGCGTTCTTTGCCATTGCCGGCGAGCACCGCGACGGTCACGACTTCGTGGCCGCCGCGCTTGCGGCGGGCGCGGGCCTGGCCGTGGTCGCCGCCGACAAACGTGCGGGCTTCTCCGCGCCGGCGCCCCTCCTCGTCGTGGCGGACGTGCTGGCCGCGCTGGGTGACCTGGCGCGGGCGGCGCGCTCACGTTCGCCGGCAAAATTCCTCGGCGTCACCGGCTCGGTCGGCAAGACCAGCACCAAGGAGGCGCTGCACCTGGCGCTGGCGGCTGACGGCGAGACCCATGCCTCGGTCGCCTCCTACAACAATCATTGGGGCGTGCCGCTGTCGCTCGCCCGCTGCCCGCAGACGGCGCGCTATGCGGTGCTGGAAATCGGGATGAATCATGCCGGCGAGATCGAAGCACTCACGCGGCTGGCGCGCCCGCATGTGGCGATCATCACCACGGTCGAGCCGGTGCATCTCGAATTTTTCGGCTCGCTCGAGGCGATCGCCGATGCCAAGGCCGAGATTTTCCTCGGGCTCGAGCCGGGCGGGGCGGCCGTCATCAACCGCGACAATCCGCTATTCGCCCGCCTTCGCGCGCACGCGCGGGACGCCGGCGTCGGTCGCATCGTTTCGTTCGGCGAGCATGTCGAGGCCGACGCGCGCCTGATCAAGTCTTCGCTGCATCCGGACTGCTCCACCGTCCGGGCGCGCATACTCGGCGCCGACCTCACCTACAAGCTCGGCGCTCCCGGGCGCCACCTCGTGCACAATTCGCTTGCGGTGCTGGCGGCGGCCTCCCTCGTCGGCGCCGATCTGGCGCTCGGCGGGCTGGCGCTGGCGCAGTTGCGGCCGGCGGCCGGCCGCGGCTCGCGCATCACGCTCGAGACCCGCGACGGCGCCGCGCTGTTGATCGATGAAAGCTACAACGCCAATCCGGCCTCGATGCGCGCGGCGCTCGCCCTGCTTGGACAGGCCGAGATCGGGACCCACGGCCGGCGCATCGCGGTCCTCGGTGACATGCTGGAGCTCGGATCGCACGGTGCCGAATTGCATCGGCAATTGCTCGAGCCGGTGCTCGCCCACGGCATCGACTTGGTGTTCTGCTGCGGCCCGCTCATGCACGCCCTGTGGGAGGCTCTTCCTTCCGAGCGCCGGGCCGGCTATGCCGAGACGTCGGCGCTGCTCGAACCGCAAGTGCTCGCCGCCATCCGTCCGGGCGACACCGTCATGGTGAAGGGTTCGCTCGGTTCCCGGATGGGGCCCCTCGTCAAGGCGCTCGAACGCCGCTATTCCCGCCGCGAGGCATCCGTAGCGGCCCCTGCGCAAGGCTGACCCCATGCTTTATTGGCTGATCGACCTCTCCGAAAAGCTCTCGATCCTCAATGTCTTTCGCTACATCACGTTTCGCACCGGCGGAGCCATGATCACCGCGCTGGTCTTCGTCTTCCTGTTCGGGCCATGGATCATCGACCACCTGAGGCTCAAGCAGGGCAAGGGCCAGCCGATCCGCAGCGACGGGCCGCAATCGCATCTGGTGACCAAGAAGGGTACGCCCACCATGGGCGGGCTGATGATCCTGTTCGGCATCGTGGCGTCGACATTGCTGTGGGCCAATCCGGCCAACCGCTATGTCTGGATCGTGCTCGGCGTGACCTTGAGCTTCGGCGCCGTCGGCTTCTATGACGACTATCTCAAGGTCACCACGCAGAGCCATTCCGGCGTTGCGGGCCGCACCCGCCTGCTGATCGAGGCGCTGATCGCCGGCGCGGCCTGCGTTGCCATTGCCAGTCTCGGACGCGGCTCGTTCGCGACGTCGCTGACCTTTCCGTTCTTCAAGGAGTTGGTGATTCCGCTCGGCTGGTTCTTCGCCGTGTTCGGCGCCTTCATTATTGTCGGCGCCGGCAATGCGGTTAATCTCACCGATGGGCTGGATGGGCTTGCCACCGTGCCCGTCATTATCGCGGCATTGAGCTTCGGCTTCATTTCGTATCTGGTCGGAAATTCGGTGTTCGCCGATTACCTCAACATCCATTACGTGGCCGGCACCGGAGAGCTGGCCGTGCTATGCGGAGCGGTGATCGGGTCGGGCTTGGGTTTTCTCTGGTTCAATGCGCCCCCGGCCTCGATCTTCATGGGCGATACCGGCTCGCTCGCGCTCGGCGGCATGATCGGCACGATCGCGGTCGCCACCAAGCATGAAATCGTGCTGGCGGTGATCGGCGGGCTGTTCGTGCTCGAAGCGGTTTCGGTGATCGTCCAGGTCCTTTCGTTCAAGCTGACCGGCAAGCGCGTGTTCAGGATGGCGCCGATCCATCATCATTTCGAGCAGCTCGGCTGGACCGAGCCGCAAATCGTGATCCGATTTTGGATCGTTTCGGTGGTGCTCGCGCTTGCAGGGCTGTCGACGCTGAAGCTCAGGTAATGATCCCGGTCACGACTTTTGCCGGCAAGAAGGTCGCCGTTTTCGGGCTCGGCGGCTCGGGGCTGGCGAGCTGCCGGGCGCTCGCGGCCGGCGGGGCCGAGGTGATCGCCGGCGATGACGATGCCGAGCGGATGGCAACGGTCGCGCACGCCGGATTTGCGACCGCCGACCTGGCGCAGATCGATTGGTCGAAGATTGCCGCGCTCGTGCTCGCTCCCGGCGTGCCGCTGACGCATCCGGCGGCGCATTGGTCGGTGGGGTTTGCGCGTGCGGCCGGCGTCGAGGTGATCGGCGACATCGAGCTGTTTTGCCGCGAGCGTCGCCGCCATGCCGGCCAAGCTGCCTTCGTCGCCATCACCGGCACCAACGGTAAATCGACCACGGCCGCGCTGATCGCGCACCTCTTGCGTTCGGCCGGCCACGACGTGCAGCTCGGCGGCAATATCGGCACTGCCATATTGTCGCTCGAGCCGGCGCGTGTCGGCCGCGTTCACGTCGTCGAAATGTCGTCCTATCAGATCGACCTTACGCCAACGCTCGATCCGTCCGTCGGAGTTCTGCTCAATGTCAGCGAGGACCACATCGATCGTCATGGTACGCTGCGCAACTACGCGGCAATCAAGGAGCGGCTGGTCGCCCGCGTCCAGCGCGACGGCATCGCGATCATCGGGGTCGACGACGATTGGTGCCGCTCGAGCGCCGGGCGCATCGAGCGATCCGGCAAGCGGGTGCTGCGCGTCTCGGTTCTGCAAACGCTCGCCGATGGCCTTTATGTTGAGGACGAGCAGATCGTCCAGGCTTCCAATGCGGCCGCGCACACGATCGCAAGCCTGCGTGGCATCGGATCGCTGCGCGGCGTCCACAATGCCCAGAACGCGGCCTGCGCCTCCGGTGCGGCGCTTGCCATCGGAGTGGCGCCGGCCGCCATCCAGGGCGGGCTGCGGTCGTTTCCGGGCCTGGCGCACCGAATGGAAACCGTCGCCCGTAAGGGCAGGGTGCTGTTCGTCAACGATTCCAAGGCCACCAATGCGGACTCCGCCGCCCGCGCGCTGGCCTGTTTTTCCGACATATTCTGGATCGCCGGCGGCAAGCCGAAATCTGGCGGCATCGACCAGCTGGCGGGGTTCTTCCCGCGTATCCGCAAGGCCTATCTGATCGGCGAGGCCGCGGCCGCCTTCGCGGCGGGACTTGAAAGGCGGGTTCCCTTCGTGGTTGCCGGCAGCCTTGATCGGGCGGTCGAGCTTGCGGCTCGGGATGCCGAGGCGGCCGCCGAGATGGCGCCGGTCGTGCTGCTCTCGCCGGCCTGCGCATCGTTCGATCAGTTCCGCAATTTCGAGGTGCGCGGGGATAAATTCCGCGAACTGGTCCAGGCCCTTCCCGGCGTCGCCCCGGCACAAAGCTCCTGACCCGCCGCCTTTCTGCCGGCGTTGCTCGAAATCGAAATTTTTTCTTAACGGCTGGGCAACCATAGTCGGGGCACTGCCCCCTCCCTGACCCTCCCCCGCTTGCCGGGGAGGGTCAGGGTGGGGGCGATCCAAGGAGACCGCCCATGGTCTCGCGTCTTGAAAGCACTGCCTTTGCGGCCTGGTGGTGGACAGTCGACCGGCTGATGCTGGCCGCGCTGATCGTCCTCATGCTCGGCGGCATCGTGCTTTCGCTCGCCGCCAGCCCGCCGGTGGCGGCGCGGCTGGGGCTGGAGCCGTTCCACTTCGTCAATCGGCACATCCTTTTCCTGATCCCGGCGCTGATCGTGCTGCTGGCCACCTCGCTCCTGCCGGCGCGCAACATCCGGCGTCTCGCGCTGGTCGTCTTCATCGTGAGCCTGCTTCTGATCGTGGCGACGCTGATGTTCGGCGCCGAGGTCAAGGGGGCGCGCCGCTGGATCGTCATTCTCGGCGTCAATATTCAACCTTCGGAATTCCTCAAGCCCGCTTTCGTCATTCTGATCGCCTGGCTGTTCGGCGAATCCGCGCGGCGGCCGGAGATGCCGTCGAACACCGCGGCACTGGCGCTCCTGCTGGCCGCCGTGAGCGCTCTCGTGCTGCAGCCGGACTTCGGACAAACCATGCTGATCATGCTGGTGTGGGGCACCTTGTTCTTTCTGGCCGGCATGCGGATGGTCTGGGTGATCGGGCTGGGCGGTGCCGCCGCGATCGGGCTCGCCGGAGCCTATGCCACGGTTCCGCACGTGGCGCGCCGGATCCAGCGTTTCATGGATCCTGCGTCCGGCGATACGTTCAATGTGGACCAGGCGCTCGAATCATTCGTGCGTGGCGGCTGGTTCGGGCGCGGGCCGGGCGAAGGGACCGTCAAGCGCATTCTCCCGGAAGCGCACACGGATTTCGTGTTCGCGGTCGCCGCCGAGGAGTTCGGCATCGTGCTTTGCCTGGTGCTGCTGGCCTTGTACGCCTTCGTCGTCTTGCGCGCGCTGCGCCGAGCCCTCGATGACGACGATCCGTTCAGGCGCTTTGCGGCGGCGGGGCTCGCGATCCTGTTTGGTCTGCAATCGGCAATCAACATGGCGGTGAACTTGCATCTCATCCCCGCCAAGGGCATGACCCTGCCGTTCATTTCATATGGCGGGTCTTCGATGATCTCGCTTGCCTACGGCATGGGGATGTTGCTGGCCCTGACGCGCGAACGTCCGCGCTCGGAGTCCTTGCCGAGCCTGGGCGGGCTCACGGTCGCCGGGAGCCCGGCCTGATGCAGGACGGCGCTGCGCCGCTCGCGCTCTTGGCCGCCGGCGGAACGGGCGGACATCTGTTTCCCGCCGAGGCGCTGGCGGAGGCGCTCGCCCGTCGCGGCCTGACCGTCGATCTTGCGACCGACGAGCGGGCAGAGCGCTACGGCAAGAGATTTCCAGCCCGGCAGATCCACGTCATTGCGAGCGAAACCTTGCGCGGGCGCAGTGTCGTCTCGCTCGTTCGCACCGGCGCCATCATGGGCCTCGCGCTGTTGCGCGCCACCATCTTGCTGGGACGCATCAAGCCCGGCGTGGTGGTGGGTTTTGGCGGCTATCCGACACTCCCGCCGGTCCTGGCCGCAACATGGCGGCGCATCCCGACCGTCATCCACGAGCAGAACGCGGTGATGGGACGCGCCAACAGGCTCCTGGCGCCCCGGGTGAGCGCGATCGCGATCAGCTTCACCGGCGTGCTCGACCACGCGCCCCGGCTTGCCGCCAAGGCCGCGCATACCGGAAATCCGGTTCGCCCGGCGGTGATCGCGGCGGCTGCGATGCCTTATCCGGCCCTGGCCACCGACGGCCTCGTTCGCCTTCTCGTTTTCGGCGGGAGCCAAGGCGCGCGGATCATGTCCGAGATCGTTCCGGCCGCGATTGAGCGGCTCGACCAGGCATTGCGCATCCGTCTTCTGGTCGCCCAACAGGCGCGCGGCGAGGATCTGACAGAGGTTCGCGATCTCTATGGGCGGCTACACATCAGCGCCGAGGTCGCGCCCTTCTTTCCGGATTTGCCGGCGCGGATCGCGGCGGCCCACCTCGTCGTCGCGCGCTCGGGCGCCTCGACCGTGGCCGAGCTTGCCGTGATCGGGCGACCGGCAATTCTGGTGCCGCTACCCCATGCGCTCGATCAGGACCAGCATGCCAATGCCGCCGTTCTGGAAACGGCCGGGGGCGCCGTTTCGCTGCGCCAGGATGACTTTACGCCGGCGCGGCTGGCTGCCGAGATCACCGCCCTCGTGGCCCAACCGCACCGGCTGACCGCCATGGCGGCGGCGGCCAAATCGGCCGGCGCTATTGACGCCGCCGAGCGGCTGGCTGATCTAGTGCTCGACACGATCGCAAGAGCATGATCCCGAAAAAGCCTGCCCTCGCGAAAGCGGGGGTGGGTACCGGTTTTCGGAAAAGATCATGCTCCGGCAAATAAGGGGAGCGCGACCGCGATGAAACTGCCGCGCAACATTGGACCGATCCACTTCGTGGGGATCGGCGGCATCGGCATGAGCGGCCTTGCCGAAGTATTGGCCAATCTCGGCTACCATGTCCAAGGCTCGGACGTGGCCGACAGCGCCAATGTGAGGCGGCTGCGCGACAAGGGCATCGGCGTCACCGTCGGCCATGATGCGCGAAACCTCGATGGGGCCGATGTCGTCGTCGTCTCGTCGGCGGTCAAGCGCGACAATCCCGAGCTCGTGGCCGCGCGCGCCCAGCGCTTGCCGGTGGTGCGCCGGGCCGAGATGCTGGCCGAGTTGATGCGGCTCAAGCGCTGCATTGCGGTTGCCGGCACCCATGGCAAGACCACCACCACCTCCCTGGTCGCGGCCCTGATCGATGCCGGTGGCTTCGATCCGACGGTCATCAACGGCGGCATCATCAACGCCTATGGGACCAATGCGCGGCTCGGCGAGGGCGACTGGATGGTGGTGGAGGCCGACGAATCCGACGGGACCTTCCTCAAGCTGCCGGCCGACATCGCCATCGTGACCAACGTGGACCCCGAGCACCTCGATCATTTCAAGACCTTCGACGCGGTGCAGGAGGCGTTCCGCGCGTTCGTCGAGAACGTCCCGTTCTACGGCTTCGCGGTCATGTGCACCGATCATGCGGTGGTGCAGACACTGGTCGGCCGCATCGAGGATCGCCGCATCATCACCTATGGGGAGAATCTCCAGGCCGACGTGCGCCTGGCCGATCTCGACCATGTCAATGGACGATCGCGCTTTTCGGTGGTCTTCCGCGATCGCGCCGGCGAGACGACGCACGAGATCCGGGAGCTCGAGCTGCCGATGCCGGGGCGCCACAATGCGCTCAACGCGACCGCGGCCATCGCGGTCGCGCGCGATCTCGGCATCGGCGACGATTTGATCCGCAAGGCGCTCGCCGGCTTCGGCGGCGTCAAGCGCCGGTTCACGCGTACCGGCGAATGGAACGGCGTTGCGATCATCGACGACTATGGTCATCATCCGGTCGAGATCGCCGCAGTGCTGCGCGCCGCACGCGAATCGACCCGCGGCCAGGTGATCGCCATCGTGCAGCCGCACCGCTATACGCGCCTGGCCTTGCTGTTCGAGTCGTTTTGCACGTGCTTCAACGATGCCGATACCGTCATGGTCGCGCATGTATATCCGGCCGGCGAAGCGCCGATCAAGGGCGCCGACCGCGATTCCCTGGTGCTGGGGCTGCGCGCGCATGGGCACCGCCAGGCGATCCCGCTCGATGCGCCCAACGACATCGCCGGCATGGTGCGGCGGCTCGCCCGTTCCGGCGATATCGTGGTGTTTCTTGGCGCCGGCTCCATCACGCAATGGGCCTATGCTCTGCCCGGGGAGCTGGCGGCGCTCGACAAGGTGGCGTGATGCCGCCGCGGCCCTCACCGGCGCTGGTGCGGCCATGAGCTACCCCGATATTGTCGCCGACCTCAAGGCCTCGATGCCGGAGCTGCGCGGCCGGCTCATGGAGAACCAATCTCTCGCGGAGCTGACCTGGTTCCGCGTCGGTGGGCCGGCTCAGGCCCTGTTCATGCCCGAGGACGAGGCCGACCTCGCTTATTTTCTGGCGCATCTGCCCGACAAAATCCCCGTCACGGTGATTGGTCTCGGCTCGAACTTGATCGTGCGTGACGGCGGCGTGCCGGGCGTGGTGATACGGCTCGGACGCGGGTTCAACGCGGTGGCCGGTGCCGCGGTGCCGGACGTTAAGGTCGCGCGCGCCGCACAGGAGGCCGGCATTTCCGGCCTCGCCTTCCTGCGCGGCATTCCGGGCGCGATCGGCGGGGCGCTGCGCATGAACGGGGGCGCCTATGGGCGCGAGACCAAGGACGCGCTGGTCGAGGCGCGCGGCATCGATCGGCGCGGGCGCCTTCGGCGGCTTGCGCTGGCCGACATGCACTATGCCTATCGGCATTGCGGCGCGCCCGACGACATCATCTTCACGCAGGCCCTGTTCCAAGGTGCCGCCGGAGATCGGATGGCGATTGCCGCCGAAATGGACGAGATCACGGAATCGCGCGAGGCGACGCAACCGGTCAAGAGCCGCACCGGCGGCTCGACCTTCAAGAATCCGCCGGGGCAGAAAGCCTGGCAGCTCATCGACGCTGCCGGCTGTCGCGGCCTCAAGATCGGTGACGCGCAGGTGTCGACCCTGCACTGCAACTTCCTGATCAATCTGGGCAATGCCAGTGCGGTCGACATCGAGAGCTTGGGCGAGACCGTGCGCTCCCGGGTGAAGGAAAGCTCCGGCGTCGATCTGGAGTGGGAGATCAAGCGTGTCGGGACGGCGCCATAGCAATGGCGGCCGACAATCCCATCCTGATCGTCGGCGGCGGGCTCGGCGGTCTCGCCGCCGCGCTGGCACTCGGCCGCAGCGGCCGGCGGGTCCGCGTCTTGGAGGAAGCGCGTGAGTTCGGCGCGATCGGCTACGGCATTCAATTGGGGCCGAACGTCTTTCCGATGTTCGAGCGGCTCGGCGTCAGCGAGGCGGTGCTCCGAGCGTCCAATTTGCCGCCCGCCATCGTCATGCTGGACGCGCTCGACGGCATGGAGATTGCGCGCATCCCGACCGGCGATTCGTTCCGCCGCCGTTTCAAGCATCCCTACATCGCCGTTCATCGGATCGATCTGCACCACGTGCTTCTCGATGCTTGCAAGACGCTGGCCAATGTCGAGCTTGAAGCATCGACTTCGGCGGTGGGGATCGACGATGAAGGCGACCAGGTCCGTGTGCGCACCAAGGATGGCCGCGGCATAGCGGGGGCGGCGGTGATCGGCGCGGATGGTCTCGGCTCTTGCATCCGCTCGGTGCTGCTGAACGAAGGCCCGCCGCGACTGATCGGCTATGTGGCGCATCGCACCATCGTCCCGATCGAGCGTGTTCCCGACGGCGTGCTGCGGAACGAGGTCGTGCTCTGGGGCGGGCCCGGCTATCACCTCGTTCATTACCCGCTGCGGCACGGCTCCATGTTCAACATCGTGGCGGTGTTCCGCACCTCGACCTTTGCGGAAAAAGGCGATGTGCGGGGCCATCGGGAAGAATTGGAGCGCAGCTATCGCGACGCGCATCCGGCCATGAAGGCATTGCTGGGGCTGATGGACCTCGAACGTCGATGGGCGATCTCCGATCGCGACCCCATACGGCATTGGCACCGCGGCCGCGTCGTGCTGCTCGGCGATGCCGCGCATCCGACCCTTCAGTCGCTCGCGCAAGGCGCCTGCATGGCGATCGAGGACGGCGTTTGCCTGGCGGAGCTGATCTACGCCACGCGCGGAGACTTCGAAGCCGCATTCCGGCAATACGAAGCCGCTCGCGTCGTGCGGACGGCACGCGTGCAGCTCGATTCGCGGGTTCTTTGGGAGTTCTACCATGCCGCCGGCATTGCCCGGGACGTGCGCGGGCTGACGGTGGCCGACTGGACCGAAGAGCACATGTTCAACTGCCTGGCCTGGCTCTACGACGGCTTCCCCATGAGCAAGACGTGACGTTCGTAGACTCTCGACGGCTTGCTAAATCTCGATTCTATTGGGCGTGAAGCGAATCAGGCTTCAGGGCCGAAGGGGCAATGGGCCAAGGGGGGGTATGGACAAGCACGTCGCCGTTCTGATGGGAGGCTGGTCGGCCGAGCGGGAGGTCTCGCTGCGCTCCGGCGCAGCCTGCGCCGAGGCGCTGGCGCGGCTCGGTTACCGGGCGTCGCGAATCGATGTCGCTCGCGACATCGCCGCGGTGCTGACCGACCTGAAGCCCGACCTGGCCCTTAATGTTCTCCACGGCCGCCCCGGCGAAGACGGTACGCTGCAGGGCGTGCTGGAGATTCTCGGCATTCCGTACACCCATTCGGGCGTGCTCGCTTCGGCGCTCGCCATGCAGAAGGACGTGNCCGGAGGGGCTGGTGGTCTCCCGCTTCGACGCGGGAAGCAGGCATCTCCTGCCACCGCCCTATGTGGTCAAGCCGATCGCGGAGGGCTCGAGCGTCGGCGTTTTCATCGTGACAGAGGACCATGGCCATCCGCCGCAGGAGCTCTACCGCGAGGATTGGCCCTATGGGGATCGGGTCATCGTCGAAAAATACATTGCCGGCAAGGAGTTGACCTGCGCGGTCATGGGCGAGGAGGCGCTCGGCGTGATCGAAATCGTCCCGGCGGTGCGATTTTACGACTACGAGGCAAAATACGCTCCGGGTGGGTCGAAGCACCTGCTTCCGGCGCCGGTTTCATCTTTTGTTTACCAACAGGCCCGAAGACTATCACTGGCGGCGCACCGTGCGCTCGGCTGCCGCGGCGTAAGCCGGGCGGACTTTCGCTACGACGACCGGATTGAGGGGACGGGAGGGTTGGTCTGCCTCGAGGTCAACACGCAACCTGGAATGACCGAGACGTCGCTCGTGCCCGAGCTGGCGGCACATGCCGGCATTTCGTTCGATGAGCTCGTGAAATGGATGGTCGAGGACGCCTCGCTCAATCGCTGACATGGATCGCGCCATGGCGCGCCCGGCCGTCGGGTCGTGGGCGGGCGGCATCCCATGCCTATGCGGGCAGGCGCATACGGGCGCTGCGGCGCTTTTCAACCAGGATCTTCAGCTTGCGAGTGCCGTCCGGAGTGGGCTGGGCGGCCAGCGGCCTCTTTCTTCTCGCCACGCTCGCCTATGGGATCGTGCTCGGCGAGCGCACCGCCGCGATCGTTGGTGCCCTCAGGGAGGCGCGCGATGCCACCGCCAATACGGCGGGATTCCGCATCGCTTCCATCGCGCTGTCCGGCGAGCGACACGTCAGCCGGGAGGAAATTCTCAGCGCCGCGGGCGTGACCGGCACGACCTCGCTGCTTTTTTTCGACGTTGACCAGGCGCGCGATCGTCTCAAGACCAATCCATGGATCGCGGATGCCACGCTGCTCAAGCTATATCCCGATCGGCTGCAGATCGGCATCAAGGAGCGCGAGGCCTTTGCGCTGTGGCAACAGGGCGGCCGCGTGTCGGTCGTTGCCGGCGACGGGACCGTGCTTGAGCCTTACGTCAATCCGCGCTTGACCCGCCTGCCGCTGGTGGTCGGCCTTGGCGCCGCGGCGCGAGCGAAGGAATTTCTGGCGTTGCTCGATCGCTATCCTGACCTGCGCGATCAGGTCCGTGCTTCGGTTTTGATCGGCGAACGGCGCTGGAATCTGCGACTCCGGAACGGCCTCGACATTCGCTTGCCGGAAACCGACGTCGCGCAGGCGCTGGTGACGCTGGCTTCGCTCGACCAGGACAAGAAGCTTCTCTCGCGCGATATCGTCGCCGTGGATTTGAGATTGCCCGACCGTGTGACCGTGCAGCTGTCGGAAGGTGCTGCCGCGCTGCGCGCAGAGGCGCTCAAGGAGAAGAAGCCGGCCAAGAAGGGGGGAAGCGCATGAGCATCCTCCAGCTCGGCCTGACCCCCAAGATGAAGCCGTTGTCGCCCAAGCGCTCGGCGCTCATCGCCGCGCTCGATGTCGGAACCAGCAAGGTCGCCTGCCTGATCGGACGCCTCAAGCCGAACCTGAGGGGGGACACGCTTCGCCGCCGCAGCCACTCGATCGAGGTGCTTGGCTTCGGCCATACCAGCGCACGCGGCATGAAAGCCGGCGCGGTGATCGATCTCACGGCCGCGGAAGCCGCGATCCGCCAAGCCATCGATCTCGCCGAGCGCACCGCCAAGCTGCAGCTCGAAGCCGTTGTCGTTTCGGTGTCTGCCGGGCGGCCGGGAAGCGAGCTTATTTCCGCTTCGGTCGATGTCGCCGGCTCGGCGGTGTCGGATGGCGACATTGCGCGTGTTCTTTCCGCCGGGAGCCGCCATTCGGCGCGCGCCGGCCGCGCCGTGCTGCATTCGCTGCCGATCGGCTATGCGCTCGATGACGCCAAGTGCATTCGAGATCCGCGCGGGATGATCGGCCGCCGCTTCGGCATCGACATGCATGTGGCGTCCGTGGACGTATTTGTGGTGCGAAACCTGATGCTGGCGGTCGAGCGCTGCCACCTCGCCGTGGAGGCGCTGGTGGCGGGCCCCTATGTGGCGGGACTGTCGGCCCTTGCCGACGACGAAGCCGATCTCGGCGCTGCCGTCGTCGACATGGGAGCGGGCACGACCGGGATCGCAGTCTTTGCCGGTGGCCGTTTCGTTCATGCCGACGGTTTCACGCTGGGTGGCAGGCACGTGACCACGGACCTCGCCCGCGGCCTCAATGCAAGCCTCGCTGACGCCGAGCGAATCAAGACGTTGTATGGCAGTGTGCTCGCCGGCGGAGCGGACGAGCGCGACATGATCACCATACCTCCAGTCGGGCATGATGACCGGGAGACGCCCCAATTTGTTCCCCGTTCGGCGCTCATTCGCATCATCAAGCCCCGCATCGAGGAAATACTCGAAATGGTCCGCGACCGGCTCGCGGCGTCGCCGTTTGCCGCCGAGCCGAGCGGGCATGTGATCCTGACCGGCGGCGCGAGCCAGCTGAGCGGCCTCGCCGAACTGGCCGGTCGCATCCTCAATCGGCCGGTCCGTACCGGCCGATCACTCGGTATTTCCGGGTTGCCGGAGGAGGCCAAGGGCCCTGCTTTTGCCACCGCCACCGGCCTGCTGGTCTACCCGCAGGTGGCGCATCTGGAACATTTCCAACCGCGGAGAACGCGGAATGCAACGACAGGAACAGGTAGCTACATCGCACGGGTCGGACGCTGGCTTCGGGAGAGCTTCTGATGACTCGGGTTACGAAATTCCCATCAGCCGGCGGCGGACCGGCCCGACCCGCGGCGTTGAAAACGTCCGCGCAATGAAGAGGCAGCCATGAGCATCAATCTGAAAATCCCCGACATCCGTGAGCTCAAGCCACGGATCACCGTATTCGGGACCGGCGGGGCGGGCGGCAACGCGGTCAACAACATGATCGCCAGCGGGCTCGAGGGCGTCGATTTCGTGGTCGCCAACACCGATGCCCAAGCGCTCACCATGTCGAAGGCCGAGCGCATCATCCAGATGGGCGTGCAGGCGACCGAAGGCCTCGGTGCAGGCTCGCAGCCCGAGGTCGGGCGCGCCGCCGCCGAGGAGGTGATCGACGAGATCCGCGACCACCTCGCCGGCGCCCACATGGTGTTCGTGACTGCCGGCATGGGCGGCGGGACCGGCACCGGTGCGGCGCCGGTGGTGGCGCGCTGCGCCAAGGAGCTCGGCATTCTCACCGTCGGCGTCGTCACCAAGCCGTTCCACTTCGAGGGCGTGCGCCGCATGCGGGTGGCCGAATCCGGCATTCAGGAGCTGCACAAGGTCGTCGACACGCTGCTCATCATCCCGAACCAGAATCTGTTCCGCGTGGCCAACGAGAAGACGACCTTCGCCGACGCCTTCGCGATGGCTGACCAGGTGCTTTTTTCCGGTGTCGCCTGCATCACCGACCTGATGGTCAAGGAAGGCCTCATCAACCTCGATTTTGCCGACGTGCGCGCGGTCATGCGCGAGATGGGCAAGGCGATGATGGGAACCGGCGAGGCGTCCGGCGAAAAACGCGCGCTCAGCGCCGCCGAAGCGGCGATTTCCAATCCGCTGATCGATGACTCCTCGATGAAAGGCGCCAGAGGCCTGCTGATCTCGATCACCGGCGGTCGTGATCTCACGCTGTACGAGGTCGACGAGGCCGCCACGCGTATCCGCGAGGAGGTAGATCAGGACGCCAACATCATCGTGGGAGCGACCTTCGACGAGAATCTCGAAGGGATCATCCGCGTGGCGGTGGTGGCGACCGGCATCGATCAAGCCGCATCGGCGCGCCCGGTATCGGCGCCGGAGACGCGTCTGGCCGAAATCGCCCACAAGCTGCGGGCCGATCAGCAGCGTCTCACCGAGCGTGTGGAGCGGTCGGAGCTGCCGCGCCCGCTCGCACCGCCGGTTCCAGCATCGATGTCCAAAGGGATCGAATCGGCCGCCCGGGCGGCTGTGGCGGCGGCTGTGCTTCCCATCACCTCGATCGAGGACGTCACGATTCGTCCGATGCAGCCCAAGCCGTCCCTGTTCCCGGACGCCACCACGAATGAGCCGCCTGCGCCCGAGCCTGTTTTGCCGCGGGCATTCATTCCACCGGCCCCGGAACGCCCAGGCAATCGTGCCCAACGGATGCCAATGATCGACGAGCTGCCGATTCCTGCCCAGAACGAGCTTCGCGCTCAGCAGGGTGAGAGTCCGGCCGGCGAGCATCCCGAAAAGCGCAGGATGAGCCTGCTGCAGCGGCTTGCCACCGTCGGCCTCGGCCGCCGTGATGAGGGGGCGCATGAGGCCGAAATGCCGGCCAACCGGCCGCCGGTTCGTCCGGTGTCAAGGCCCGTGGACCGGGCACCGGCGCGCCCAGCCTCGCGACCGCCGGAAACGCGCGGACCGGATCCGGTCTCGGACTATGCCAGGCGTTCACCGCATCAGGGACTTGACCCTCATGGCCGTCAGGCTCCTGTGCACAATTCCCCGGAGGAGGATCATCTCGACATTCCGGCCTTCCTCCGCCGCCAGGCGACCTGACCCCTGGACGGCCCGCGGCTTGAACGGTTCCTGCAGTTCTGACGCGCTGCCGCGACCGCCTTTGACCGGCGGCGGTGTCCACGTAACGACCTGAAGCTAATTGATAATTTTAGGAGATCCGGGAGATTTGCGGCGTGCCCCGCGGCCGGGTTCGATGGCCTCACAAGGGTCCCAAGCCTGGGCTCAGTCCCGATTTGCGACAGTGTGGCGGCGCGAATACGGCTGCATCATGGTAACAGTCGGTAAAAAAGCGTGAATTGGAACTGTCGGCTGCCGTCGTTAAGCTTCTTTTGGCCAAAGGGGTTTGGCGAGGGGGTCTGGGATCTACATCAAGTTGCGGCTCAAGTTGCGGTCTACCAACTCGCAGTGGTGTTGATTCCCGTCAGTATCAGATGACGACCCCAGGGTCTCGCCGACGATCGGTCCTGAGTTTCGGGACACCGGTCGCCGACGGGTGGGTGGGATGGGGTTATGAAGGTCGGCAGGCAAACCACGCTTCGCGACCAGGCCGTGCTCAACGGCATCGGTGTTCATTCCGGCCTGCCGGTCACCTTGACGCTCTACCCGGCCGAGGCCAATACCGGATTCAGGTTCATTCGCTCTGGCTTTGGCGGCGGGCGCGACCGTGAAGTCTGCGCCGAGATCGGGGCGGTCGCTGCCACCGAATTTGCGACCGTGCTGGGGGACGCATCGGGACCTTTGGTTTCAACCGCGGAGCACGTGCTGGCGGCGTTGCGCGGGTTGGGCGTGGACAATGTGGTCGTCGAGATCGACAGTCCCGAGGCCCCGATCATGGACGGCAGCGCGGCCCCCTTTGTGGCGGCGATTGATCAGGTCGGTCTCGAATCCCTCGATGCGCCTCGTCGATTTATCCGCGTGCTCAAGCCCGTCCGGGTCGCGCTCCAGGATGCCTATGGCGAATTTCGGCCTTATGCGCGCGGCTTCCGTGTCGAGGCGGAGATCGAATTTGATCATCCGGCGATCGGGCAGCAGTCGTTCGCCCTTGATGTAAGACCCGACACCTTCCGTCGCGAGATCGCGCGGGCGCGGACCTTCGGCTTCATGCGCGACGTTGCCAAGCTGTGGAGCGCCGGCTATGCGCTGGGCGCTTCGTTGGAGAATACGCTCGTCGTCGCCGAAAATCGTGTGCTCAATCCGGAGGGCCTGCGTTTTCGCGACGAGTTCGTCCGTCACAAGATGCTGGATGCAATCGGCGATCTGGCGCTCGCCGGCGCCCCCCTGTTTTGCGCCTATCGGACGGTGCATGGCGGCCACAAGCTCAATTATGCGGCACTCTCGGCGCTGATGGCGGATACGAGCGCCTGGGCCCTGACCGAGGGCGAACCGGCTTGGCCCGCGCGCAGCCGTGCCGAGCTGTCGAGCGGGCTGATGGCGCCTGCCTTTGCGCCGGACGTGTCCTGACCCCGCCGGCGGTGGGCCTTGACGGTCGCCACATTTGGGGCGGATTGTCCGCATAATTGCTTCGTCAATTCAGGGGCTATCGGACGGACCATGGACGCAGGGGCGGTCCCGGCGTCCGGCCGAGTCGGTTTGGGGGGATTCATCTGACCAATGCCGTGGGCACCGTGGAGGTCGAACAGAGCTGATCGGCGCGCGGTCGGCCGGCGCGCGATCGACCGACGCGCATCCGCCGTGGCGCGGGCCATCGCGCTTGCTGTCGTGCTGGCGCCGCTCGCAGCCTGCAGCACCATAAGCGACCTGTTCGGCTCGAAGGACAAGGACGATGACACCTACATCGAAGAGCCGGCCGACAAGCTCTACAACGAAGGGCTTTATCTTCTGAACGACAAGCGGGAATACAAAGCGGCGGCAAAGAAGTTCGAAGAGGTCGATCGCCAGCACCCCTATTCCGATTGGGCGCGCAAGTCGCTGATCATGTCGGCCTTTGCCTATTACGAAGGCGGGGAGTACGACGAATCCATCACGGCCGCGAAGCGCTACGTCACCCTTCATCCCGGCAGCCCGGACGCCGCCTACGCGCAGTTTCTCATCGGTTCCTCCTATTTCGACCGGATACCCGACATTTCGCGCGATCAGGATCGGACCGAAAAGGCTGTTGCCGAGCTTGAGGAGGTCGTTCGCAAGTTTCCCAACACCGAATATGCGATCTCCGCCAAGAAAAAGATCGATATTGCGCGCGACCAGCTCGCCGGCAAGGAGGTCAACATCGGGCGCTGGTACATGCAAAAGAAGGATTACACCGGCGCCATCAACCGCTTCAAAGTGGTGGTGACCCGCTATCAGACCACGCGCCATGTCGAGGAAGCGCTGATGCGGCTCACCGAGGCCTATATGACGCTCGGCATACCACGCGCCATGTCGAGGAAGCGCTGATGCGGCTCACCGAGGCCTATATGACGCTCGGCATCGTCGACGAGGCGCAGACCTCCGCCGCCGTGCTCGGCCACAACTTCCCTGACAGTCCGTGGTACCAGGACGCCTACAATCTGGTGAAGGCGCGTGGCCTGGAGCCGGCAGAGAACAAGAAATCCTGGATCAGTCGGGCGTTCAAAATCATCTAGCACAGGAATCAGGTGTCAGTAATCAGTAATCAGAACGCCGAGCCTGTGCCACGTGATTACTGATACCTGACTACTGATACCTGTCATGCTGACCCGCCTCTCGATCCGCGACATCGTTCTGATCGATCGACTCGATCTCGACCTCACGTCCGGCCTGTCCGTGCTGACCGGCGAGACCGGCGCCGGCAAATCCATCCTGCTCGATGCTTTTGCGCTGGCGCTCGGCGCGCGCGGCGACGTCGCGCTGGTGCGCCAGGGTGCCGAGCAGGGGCAGGTGACCGCCGCCTTCGATCTGCCCAGCGCCCATCCGGTGCGCACCTTGATGGCGGCAAACGACATCCAGGCTGAAGATGAATTGATCCTGCGCCGCGTGCAATTCGCGGACGGCCGCACGCGCGCGTTTGTCAACGATCAACCCGTCAGCGTGCAGACCTTGAAGATCCTTGGAGCCGCGCTGGTCGAGATCCATGGACAGCATGACGAGCGCGCCCTGGTCGACGCCGCGACTCATCGGGCGCTGCTCGACGCCTTCGGGGGCCTCGACCCTGAGGGGGAGGCAATCGAGCTCCTGTGGAACGAGCTGCGCGTCCGCGAGACCGCGCTTGTTGCGCAGCGTGCCGAGGTGGAGCGCGCCCGGCGTGAAGCCGACTGGCTGCGCCACGCGGTGGCGGAGCTTGCGCAGTTGTGCCCGCAACGGTCGGAGGAGACGGCGCTGGCCGAGCGGCGTGCCGCCATGATGCAGGCCGAAAAGGTCGCCAGTGATCTGCGCGATGCGCACGAGGCGGTAGCCGGCGAGCAGTCGCCGGTGCCCGCGCTGGCGGCGGCCGCGCGCCGCCTCGAGCGTCGCGGCGCCCAGGTCCCGACCCTGGTCGAGCCCGCCCTGAAGGCGCTCGATGTCGCGCTGTCGGCCATCGAGGACGCGCGCGCGCATCTCGATGCGGCACTGCGCATCGCCGACCACGATCCCAAGGAGCTCGAACGGATCGAGGAGCGCCTGTTCGCGCTGCGCGCCGCGGCCCGCAAGTATAACGTACCGGTCGACGAGCTCGCCGCATTGGCCACCCGCTATGGCGCCGACCTCGGCCTCATCGATGCGGGCGCGCAACAGCTCGCCGCGCTCGAGGCCTCCGCGCGGCAAGCGCAAGAGCGCTACCGCGCGGCCGCGATGGCCCTGTCCGGCCGGCGCACGAGCGCGGCCGAAAAGCTCGACCGCGCCGTCAACGCCGAGCTCAAGCCCTTGAAGCTCGAGCGCGCCCGCTTCTCGAGCCAAATTACCGCCGATCCGGAAATGCCCGGCCCCCACGGCATCGACCGCATCGAATTCTGGGTACAGACCAATCCGGGCACACGGCCCGGACCGCTGATGAAGATCGCCTCCGGCGGCGAGCTGGCGCGCTTTCTGCTGGCCCTCAAGGTGGTGCTGGCGGATCGCGGATCGGCACCTACTTTGGTCTTCGACGAGGTCGATACCGGGGTCGGCGGCGCGGTGGCCGACGCGATCGGGGTGCGGCTGGCGCGGCTCGCGCGCCGCGCCCAGGTGATGGCGGTGACGCACGCCCCCCAGGTGGCGGCGCGCGCCGACCGGCATTTGCTGATCACCAAGGACGCGCTCGACAAGGGCAAGCGGGTGGCGACCCGGGTGGTCGAGGTCGCCGCCGACAAACGCCGCGAGGAGATCGCCCGCATGCTCGCCGGCGCCGAGATCACCGCGGAGGCGCGCGCCGCCGCCGAGCGCCTGATCAAGGCGGCGGAGTGAAACGTCGAAA
>WNFJ01144784.1_pt1 | contig 25702 bp, 25 predicted proteins | sample 5400461 | NCBI WGS metagenome assembly WNFJ01 (sample SAMN13153349, study PRJNA577476) | soil metagenome | isolation source: 115 cm saprolite on Douglas fir-dominated hillslope | place: USA:California | collected 2013-09-17
TTCATCGCATCACCATGACTTCCGTGGACTTGATCAGGGCAGACGCGATCTGGCCCTTTTCGAGGCGCATCTCTCGTGCCGCATCGGCGGTGATAATGGATGTGAGGTGCTGGCCGGCAATGGAGAGAGTCACCTGGGCCATCAGGCCTTCAATCTTCACGTCGACGATGCGGCCCACGAGTTGGTTGCGGCCACTGATCTTTCTGAAGTTTTGTCTGCGGCTTTCGACCGGCGTGCTCCGCGGTATGGCCGGCAGCAGACGGTCGATTTCCGTCTCCGGGATGCGATGATGCCCGCCCTGCGTCTTGGTTGTCTTAATCTTTCCCTTGTAGATCCACTGCTTCAGGGTCGGATAACTGATGCCCAGAACTTTGCAGGCATGACGAACCGGGTAAAGTTTCGGTCGTGATTCCTCTCTCATGCTGTTTCTACTCCTGTCTCAACGAAGTCGGCTGAGCGGTCACTGTTGCTCCCCGCTCGCTCAATCCTCAATCGCTCAATCAAAGAGGAGCCAGCAGCGAGCCCAACAATGGCGTTGCCGGGGCTCTCGACAGTTCCTCCCAAGTGCCCTGTTGCACAACCCTCCCTTGCTCCAGCACCACGACCCGCTGTGGACACAGCCGTTTGAGGACTTCGGCCTGGTGATCAACGGCAATCATGCTGAAGCCGATCATTTGGCTCCAAAAAATCAAGTCATCAATTAATTCGCGGACTAACTGGCGATCCAGCCCAGCGAATGGCTCATCCAACAGGACCACAGGCGGTTTCCTCGCCAACATGCGTGCCAGGCTGACTCGTCGTGCTTGCCCTCCTGAAATCAAAGACGCCGGAGCGTTCCACAGCGCCGACAGTTGCAAGCGGTCACGCAACGTCGCAATCCAGTCAATCTGTTCTCTTTCTGAAGCCTGTTCCCTGGGAATGCCAAAGCTGATGTTCTCACTTACGCTTAAGTGGGGAAACAAGCCGGGTTCCTGGGTTAGATATCCAATGGTCCTCTTATATAAAGGAAGAGACGGCGGAAAGAACTTGAGGTCGCCTACTTCCACATAGCCGTCATCCGGTTCCTCAATTCCAGCAACGCAGGCCAGAACTGTGCTCTTGCCCGCTCCGGAGGCCCCAAACAGCCCCAAGCAGCAGCCTTGATCCAGGTTCAATTGGACATCCACGCTGAGCTCTCGCCGCTTCTTGATGATGTGCGCTTTAAGCATGGCGTTGACGCTGCGCGAGAACATGAATCAGCCAGGGAAGCGGTAGAGCGACAGCAAGAAACACCACCAACAAGGGCATTACCGCAGGCAAGCCAAAGCTCTGCAAATTCACCCAGAGTTGAATCGGCATGCCGGATGGATAGTACGCGGTCACCACGACGGCTCCGAATTCCCCGATAGCGCGGACCCATGCGAGGCTGAGGGCCACAGCCAATCCCAACTTCGAGAGGGGCAGAGTCACGCGCAGAAAAACTCGCATCGGAGTGACTCCAAGCAAAGCAGCCTGTTTTTGCAGCATCACCGGAACCGCATCGAGAGCGGCCACAGCTCCCAAAACGTAATACCCCATGCCCACGTAAACCTGCGTGGCGACAAAGGCCGTGGCGCTGTTGGTCATCACGATGCCGTAGCGTTCCAGCCATGCGCCCAGGGACCCGTAAGGACCAAAAGCCAGGGTCATCAGGATTCCCAGGGCCAACGGCGGCAGGAGAATAGGAATGAGTAGCAGAGCCTGCCAGACAAGGCGCTCACGCGCCCGGCAACGCGCGATGTACGCAGCCATAGGCGTGCCCACCGTGATGATGATGGCCATCGCTAAACCCGTCAACAACAGCGAAACTCGAACCGAGGCCAGCGCGGGACCGCGTACGTCCGGGCTCCATTGCCAGGCGCCGACGCGCGCAAACAACGCGCTGAAGGGATAGAGCAAAGCGATCGCAAACGCCGCGGCGCCGGCTCTTGCTATCCAGTGACGGTCACCTCTCATGCATGCAAGGCAGATGCCTCTCCCGGTAGGTCGTAGTAAAAGCGCCGGAAGATCGCTTGCGCTTCCTCGCCCTTCAACCAATCGGCAAACGCAGCCGCGCCTTTGCGATTGGGGGCATCTTTAAGAACTCCGGCGTAGTAAATCAGCGGCTCAGGATTATAGGTTTTTCCGCCGACCGTAACAGTCACTTCTGGATGGTCCGCATGAACGCTTTGCCCGCTCAGATTGACCTCTTTGGGCAGATTGATATAAGGAAGGTTGAACGGACCGGGCTGGATCTTGTACGCCGAGGCAGCATCGAGCTCCCCACTCTGGAGCCTCGCCTGAACCGTTGGCTCGGTGAAGATCTGTTTCTCATTGATGGTTGGTCCCAGAATCTTGTCCACCAGATCGGGCTGCTTGTAGACCTTGGCCGCGAGCATTATGGTGAAGATAATGTTGCGTCCCTGCGGGTCCCCAACCGGATCGGTCCGTCCAAAGCGAAAACCCGGTTCTTGAAGAACCTCCCACCAGTTGCCCTTTCCCTTGTTTGCCGCTTCCAGCTTAGGCGCAAAGCGGCTCTTGGGACTGTAAGCGATCACCATTTCCGTGTGGGCGATGGGCTGCGCGGTTTCGGCTTTGCCGGCGCGCAAGACTGTCAACATGGGCCCAGGGGTCACGGGGATGAAGACATCCGGCCGGATGCTCCCACCTACAATCAACTGTGCCAACGCACTCGATCCTTGAGCGCGGCCGTGCATGTCAAGTTTCAAACTCTGTGCGACCGAGGCCTTCAGCGGACCCTCCATCATCGAACCCATGGAGCCCGCATAGGCCACATCCAGCACGGCTAATTCCGCAGCTGATGAACTGGACGGAAATCCAGTCATCGCGGCTCCGAAAGCCAGCCAACTCCCACGAAAGAGCAGCTCTCGTCTGCTAAGGTCGCTTTTGTTATGGTCCACTTAGGCGCCTCCACACGAACACTCAAGAAATCCTTGCCGGCAAGGCTAATATACGATTCAATACGATGTGGATCGCGACTGTCAAACGGATTTCAACGTGATTAATCGCCGGTCGCCCCATCCTTGCGAAGCAAGGGTGGGATTGAAGAGGGTAATTGCTCGAGCGGGGAGCGGTAACACCCTTAGGCTTGCCGTCAGGGGTTGGCTGCGATGCTCCAAGCGCCGGAGGCGCGACCACAGGGTAGCCCACGGCATCGCCGTGGGTAAGAAGAGGAAAACGACCGAGCGCCAGCGGGGCGGCACAAGTTGTCAGCCGAAGACGTATCGCGGATCATATTTGACGCGGTGTTTTTCCAGCAGCGCGATGTATTCCTCTTCGAAAGTCATTTTCCGGTGATGCAATTCCTGGTTGCGGATGTAGCGAATCACCGCGTCCTGATTGGAGGCGCTCACGCCGAAGACGCCGAATCCGCGTTGCCAGGCAAAATTGGTCCCATCCATCGTGAAGAGCTGGTTTTGATCACCTGCAGGGCGTCGGAGAAAGCGAGCGTGAGTGGAATTTCAATCAGCATGTGGATGTGATCTTCCATGCCTCCAATTTCGTGGACGAAAATCTTTTGTTTCTTGCAAACGCCTGCCATGTAGACCCAAAGACGGGGCTTCATTCCTCTCGGGATGAGCTTGCGCCTACCTTTGGTGCTGAAGACGATATGAACCGGGTTGTGCATGTGGCTGTGGGACATGTGCCGCGCCTCCGGCGCTCTATGGTACACGCACATCACCCACGGCGATGCCGTGGGCTACCGTGTTGGCGCGCCTCCGGCGCTTGCATTCTTCTTGGTTTCGTCGCGTTTCGGGGATCCAGATTGATCGAAGGGGTCAGCGACCACGGTGATGGTTGTCCGAGTCGTCCAGAAACTGCGACGGCGTCACGCGCAGGAGAGGCGAACAGCCGACCCTGTGCGGACATGCGGCTTCATCTTAGACGGACGTTCATTTGGTTGTCATCGCTGAAGGTGACAGTCAGCACGCGTTCTCTGCCCTTCGGGAAGATGGCCTTAAGGCTATGGGATTCGTCGTAGGCGTCCTGGGAGGACTGTACATTCACGCGAAGCTGATGCTGGCCGGGCGTAATGTATACGCTCTGTGATTGTTTGACCACATGCCCAAACAGCCCGAACATTTTCTTGGAAACCCTTTCGAGCTTCCGGCGCAAGACAGCGTGATCGTCCACCCACACGGTCAGGTTAGCGCCATTGACCTTCGGGTTAATAGAAACCCGGAGCTCCACCGAACGTGGCGCAACAGACCGGCTCGTTTCTGGTTGAGCGCCAGTCCGAGATGTGGATATGGAATTTGACTTAATGGACCCGCTCACCGCCGGTACCGGGGACTTGACGGGCTCACTCAACGCCGGTACGGAGGATGGAGGCTGCGCACGAGCTGTTTCCACAGGGCGGCGGGAGTTTTGCCATAGCCCGAATGCCCCAATCACCCCGATACAAGAGAGCAAAGCAAGCGCGCGTGCCCGCCGGCTCTTTTGCGTCTGCGAGCCGAGTCGCTTCAAGATTCGTCGCAGCCCAGCTACAAACCGGGCGCCGGGCGCTTGCTGCTTCTTGGTGGAATTGGCGTAAACACGGTCTACAAGCTCAAGCAGCCCCGGAGGATTAGAACCGGGCTCTTTGTTTCTATCCCACGGTTCTTCCTGATCGAGAATATTCTGGAGATCGCGGGCCATTTCCCTCCCGCGCCGATAGCGTTCCGCGGGATCTTTGGCCATGGCCCGAAGGACAACATCATTGAGCCGCGACGGTAAATCCAGATTAAGAGCTGCCACAGGGACGGGTTCGTGGTGGACCACTTTGAACGAAACGGTGAAAACGCTGTTGCCTTGGAAGGGGCGGTGTCCAGTCAGCAATGTGTACAGAATCGCGCCCAGGGAAAAGAGATCGGAGCGCCCATCGACGGGAAGCCCATTCAGTTGTTCCGGCGACATGAAGGCCGGCGTTCCCAAAATCTGCCCGCAGGCAGTTAACTCGCTGAGATTCAGTTTGGCAATGCCAAAATCGGCGATCTTGGCATGGCCGTCTTCGGCAAGCAGAATATTTGAGGGTTTGAGATCGCGATGGATAACGCCCCGGCTATGCGCGAAGTCAAGCGCCTCCGCCAGTTCTCGAACCAGACTGACCGCATTCCCGGAAGTGAGTTTGCCCGACTGTTCCAGCGACTTGCCCTTCACATACTCCATGACGATGTAGGGCGTGTGGGTTTCAGGTTCTTCGCCAAGATCGAAAATCGTTATGATGCCGGGGTGCGAAAGGCGTCCGGCGGCTTCGGCCTCGCGCAGGAAACGTTCCCGGTATTCGCTCTGGGCCTCGGGAGGTTGTCCGGCAAGGGAGATGCTCTTGATGGCAACAATGCGATTGATGACCGGATCGCGGGCGCGATAGACAATTCCCATGGCGCCGCGGCCTAGCTCGTCGAGGATCTCATACCGCCCAAATCGTCTCACGTCGTTTGCTGGACTAGCCATCTAATCCAAGGATATTGCTGAAAGGCCCAAGGTTCACCGCGCCAACCGTCAGGGCCGATTACCAACGTAACGAGCAGGAGTATTGCAGAAGAACAGGCGGCTAAGGTTTCTGTTGCGGGTTTCGGTATCCCTCTATTTTCCCTAGCTGAATCTGATACTCCATCTCCACCTGCGCGGGGCTCAGTTCCTTCCCAAGAGACGCAAGAATCGTCAGAGCAAGAGCAAGATCGGAGTCGCGCATCGTCATCTCCATTGTCATCTCCTATGCCGTCGGATTTTCAAATTTCAAAGGTCGGCAGTAATCATGTGACGAAGCGTATCAGCAAACAAGTTCGGGTTCTTGCGGCGGTTAGAACGGAACGTCATTTCCTCCAGGTATGCGGCAAGACGCTTCGCGCTGGTCTTGTGCCACGTTCCCAGACTGCCGCGTTTCAAGTCTACAGCAAGCACGAGGGCGTCTTGGCAGTCAGCCGTTCTCTAAAGCGCGGTCCGATTGATCCCGCCTGCACCGGGGCCCCGGCGCGCCCGGTGTTGGCGTGACGGGGTGGATACAGGATTCTCCCGACTCAAAATGACAATGTTCACCCCATTTACTTCAACCAGTATTTCGGCGAAGGTGATGATCTGGCCGCCCGGAGGCAACCATGACCAAAGGGAGAAAAATACAGCAAAGATCAGGTCGAGGATGTTGCAAGCGAAAAATTTTGATGCTCCCTCGGTTCAACGACAGAAGGTTCTACTCGTAGGGGCTGAGCCGTCCGTCCAAAGTTTGATATCGGCGTTCCTGGCCACCATGGGCTCTATGTGCACGGTGGCCTCCAGCAAGGAGGAGGCACCCGCCATTCTGAAGCGAGAAGTCTTTGATGCCGTGCTGCTCGACTACGGTCGTTGGGATGGGGGCGCTGACGAGTTCATCCTGAGGATAAAACAGATTCGCCCCAGCGTAGCGGACCGAATAGTGGTGATCACCAACGGCACTGCCGACCGCGGAATGATGGAGCTTATCGAACGTCATGACCTGTTCCAGGTATCCCAAGAAGGCTTGGTTCAGCAGCTCTGGGCTACACTTCAAGAGCTCTTCGTCTCCCGACGACCGTGGCAACTGCCTGTGCGGAGAATGGGGATTCCGCAAATAATATTTGATAGCTTTCGGTCCCCCATGACGGCTGGTGTGCGTAGCTTGTCCCCGGGCGCCAGACAGCTTGGTTATCAGCACAAGAGCACGATTATCGACCTCTCCATCGAGTTTCTGGAAGGATCTGACCGGATATCGCTCGCGGGCCAGGTGCTGGATGCCGAGAGGAAGGGCATGAACGATGGCCTTTCCGTGCTCCTGGTTAGTGGGTTTGCAACCCTAGTGCGGACCGCTACAAACCAATTTGGGGAGTTTCATCTGGAATTCGAATCTGCGGAAAGCGTAAGCCTTGAAATCCGGGTGGGCGAACGGTCCTGGGTCTTGGTACCATTAGGGAAGATGGACTGGGCCGGGAAGCGAATGTCAGTTAGGCAGACAGAAAGCTAGGTCCGGAGTCCGGCTGTCGGAGTAGCGGTTGTATCGAACCTTCGGCGCGGGCCTTCAAAGAGGCCGGTGCACCATCCTTTCTGCGGAAGGCGCGTGGGTTTTGCGGCTTCCGTGGAAAGCGTGAGAAGCAAAAACCTTCCCTCTCACACCCGCCATTCTCGTCCTCTCTTGTGCGTCGCGCTACAAGGAATGGAGAGACTAACATCGTCGAATCCCCACTTGTGGCGATGCTGAAAAACAAAAGGCCAGCTTCGCCACAACAGCCTGCCCCGAGCGGAATCGAGGGGATGGGCACCCTCGCGTATCGTGCGGATTTCGTCGACAGCCGGGTTGGGAGCTCGAATGACAGCGGACCTCGACTTAATTGTCAGAAGACGGCGCTGGCGGCCAACGCTTAGAGAGTCCGTGCTCATTCACCACGAGAGACTCCGCACCCGGAGGCAGAACTTGCAGCGACTTGAGAAATTCAATGACTTCGTTCTGTTGGTCACTGGATAAAGCGTCGAAGGCCTGGCGCGAGGCAAGAGCTTCTCCGTTGTGCGCTTCTACAGCCTCCCTGGCCGTAGTGAATTTCCCGTGATGCATGAACGCTCCGCCCTGGTTGTAGAAACCCCACAGCTTGCGGGTAATGAATTTGCAGTTGCCCTTGAAGAATCCGGGCGTTCCCGCCGGCTGGTTCTGATCGAGCGGTTCACATTCCGGATCGATCGCCGGGTTGCTCGTAGCGCTGATGTCGTGCAGTTTGAGATCCGTGTACGCCTGGACCATGACCACGCCGGCGTCATTGGGCTGCAGGCGCGGTTCGGGCAAGCCGGGCCCGGTCAAGTCCACCGACAGCGCCGGAGCTGTCAGCGGATAATTCACCGGCCCCAGCTGGAGGTTCCCGGCCGGGTTATAAGGGCTCGGCTCCGTATAGATCCAGCCATGGCGATCCAGGGGCAACGCGTCCATGTGGCACGAATTGCAGCCGATTCGGTCGAAACGACGTTCGCCATTGAAAATCCCCTGTGCGATCGCCGGATCGTCCGGGATCACAAGCCCGGGTACGGCCATCGTCGCCTGGAACATGGAAATCGCGGTGAGGTCGGCGACGGTCAGCTCGTTAGTAACGCCATCGCCGTCGGGATCGGTATTCAAGCCAAAGCGCTCTTCCGACTGCATGCCATGATGATGATTCATGGCATTGTTGGTGAATTGCCGGATGGAGACGACCGCGCCCGCCTGATGGTAGGGCAAGATAATCAGGCTAGGAGGCGTGGTCCCGGTGGTTTTCAAGCTGGGAGCAGGCAAGCCCACAACCTGGGAGGTTTTCCAGGTGCCGTCGCCATTATGGGTGATGATTCCGAACGACACGCCCTTGGTCGTAAGCGGACGGCTGGTGCCCGGGGCTGTGGCCGCGGCTGTCGCCTGGAGATCGGCGGTCATTTGCCGCGCCACCATCTCCAGGAAGCCGGAGCCGCTCATGCCAATGGTTTTCCGGTCATTGGTGGCGTTGTCCAGGGTGACAAACTTTCCGGATTCATCCAGCGCGCCGCGCATAGTGACCCCGTCGTTGTGATCGAAGGTCAGGTGATCGAAGCGCTGCGCCAGAACGAATACCTCGGTTACGCGGTCGCCGCCACCGCCCGCGATCGGCGCATTGTGGCATCCCTGGCAGGAGTTCGCCTCGGGCGATGAGATGCGGTCGAAGTTTCGCGGAAACACCAGCGGCGAGCTGGGATCTGCCACGGTTGCGCCCGTTCCTTTCGTCAGCGGCCGCCCCGCTCCCTCCTGGACGGTAAACTGAGCCGTGAACAGCCGGGCGCCGAAGCGGATCAATTGGTTTAGAGGAGTGGTAAACTCCTCACCGTTTTCCAGGTGCCGGGGTATTGCGACCTCACGGCCGATGCCGTCATCGTGCTTTTGAGAAGAGGCAGGAACCGCAACCAGAAAGGTTGCCACCACAAGACAAATTGCCTTCTTCCAGCTTGACCTTCGCATATCTGTTTCTCCTTCGCAGCTCGCCAACTTCCTCTTCCTGAGGATGGCTTATTCTTAGAGACAGAGGGCGCTGGAGGAATATCCCAGCGACCCTGCTGCATTCGTGGCCAATCATTCGAATTAGAAAGCAACCTGCTCCAGGAAGGTCCGGCCACCCCAGGAGTGGTTCCATGCAGGAGCAAGAATCGGCAGGAGAGGCGCCTGTTTCAGGGCCTCTCCCTCTACCCAAAGCACTTAGAAATAGATCCCGTTTTGTTCGTGGCCGATCAAAGCGAAATGGTTGACACTAGTCGCGGCTGGGTCGGAAACAAATTGGAACCCGTGGCCATTCGAGAGCGAGGTCACCATGGTCCTGGGCGTAGTAGCCGTGACCGCAATTGTGGCGGTGTTGTCCGCGAAGGTTCCACGCATTTTGTTTGCGGGCTGGTTCGCGGTCTCCGTGCTGAGAATCCCGCTCCATTCAATATCGAGCGAGTTGATGATTCCCTGCACTTGATTCACCGCCCGAGCGTTGCCCGCAACACTGTTCGCTACTTTAAACGCATCCAATACGCAAACGTTCTCCACATGCAGCGATGCCGTTCCTGAATCCAAGTCAACGTGAGCGCTTCCTTCCGGGATATGCACGGCCCAGAATACGTTTGTCGGTGACAAGCCGCCATCCCATGAATGCGGGCCCAACGAGCCCGTTAGGCTGTCAAGTCAAACGAACGCAAACGATGCTTTTCGCTCCACTCCGTCAGTGCCTACAAACACACCACTCATGAACCGCGTGTCGGTGTGGAATAAGTAAGGCGCAGTTGCGCCTGTATCCAGGTCGGTTCCGGTTCCGGTCAGGTTGAAATCCGCCTGGCCGACGAAACCTTTGAAGTTGAAGATTACCGAGGGATCACGTCCCTCGGGGTGGGCGCCCGAAGGATCGGTGGCGGCGGCCGCTCCGCTTACAGGGCCCGGGAAATAGAAGTGGGCTCCGCCTGGTGGTGGAGCATTGATGTGCGGGATCGGCACTGGAAAATCGCACAGCCCAGGTAAGCCTTCTTCTTGCGCCCAGACCTTGCCTGGAATACTCGAGCCCAATAGCACAGCTCCTCCCGCTACCGCGGCACGGCTGAAGAAGCTCCGCCGCGACACTGCCGCGATGAGATTAGAAGCAGGTGAGGTGGTTTTGATTTCCTCCCCTTTCTTTATTCGATTTGTTGTCATCCGTAATCTCCTTCTTGACTTCAGAAGCGCCGCCGAGCATACACTCATTTCGCCTGCTCGCATAGAGTGAAAAGACTTGCACTAAGACAGCACAAAATTGCGACATGTTCCGGTCTGACGATTCCCCGCCCGTCCATATCGGCTCCCCGTCTTGAATCCCAGCTTGCTCCGGGCGCACGCCGGCCTCGCGGAATATCTTTATCTTTAAGCTTGGCCGCGCCGATGAAGCGATTCAGGCCGGGTGGGAGGTGAGCTCTTCTATTGGAAGCGCTGTCAGGCAAAGTGGGTAGCAATTCTCTTTCGGCTAGCCTCTTTCACCGACAGATACCCGGCGGCGCTTCCGGCCTTACGACTTCACCGTGGATGCCGGACCGTTTGTGCTCGTTCTTCCTTTCTCAGCTAAACGGTCGGCCGCGTCCAGCGCGCTTCGCACGGCCTGATGAAGCGCTTGAAATTCATACGGCTTAGGTAAGAACGTGGCTCCCTCGGGTACGTTCGAATTGAGCGCGACCAGCTGCACCGAATACCCGGTGGTGAAAACCACGGGAGTATTAGGAGCGATCTCGCACATTCGACGATACGCTTGGGTACCGCTTAACGCAGGCATGTCCACATCCAAGACGACCAGCCGGATCTGTTTCCAGTTGTCCTTGAAGAGGCGCACGGCCTGTTCGCCGTTCTCTGCAACCAGAACGTGGTAGCCCTGGGACCGGAGCGTCGTCTGGACCATCTCCCGCAGTGCGCTGTGATCCTCGGCCACCAGAATCGTCTCCGTTCCTGATAACGTTTGGCTCATCACAGGCGCAAGCAGCACTTCGGGACGGCCTGATCGGGAAGGGAAATAGGCGTGAAATCTCGTCCCTTGTCCGGGCGTACTGTAAACGTTGATGAATCCCTCGTGCTGTTTCACGATGCCATAAACAGTCGCCAAGCCAAGGCCCGTGCCTCTGCCCATTTCTTTGGTGGTGAAGAACGGCTCGAAGATGCGGTCAACGGTAGCTGGATCCATCCCGATTCCCGTGTCGGACACTGAGAGCAGAACGAATCTACCGGGTTTGGAATTTGCGTGAAGATGCAGCATCTGGTCGCTGATCTCGACGGTTCGCGTTTCTACCGCGATTCGTCCTCCACCCGGCATCGCGTCTCGGGCATTCAGACACAGGTTCATGAGGACCTGCTCGATTTGCGTAGAATCCGCGTTGATCGGGGGAAGGTCAGGCCAAAGATCAACAGCGAACTCGATGCCATCTCCGAGCACGCTTTGCAGGAGTTTTTGAGTTTGCCTGACCAGGGCATTGAGGTCCATGTTGTGGGCCTGCAGCACCTGCTGGCGCGCAAAGGCAAGCAGTTGTCGGATGAGACCAGCCGAGCTGGTTACCTGTTCGCGGATCGCCTGAAACCTTCGCCGCGAAGGGCTGTCCTCAGGGACCTCCTCGTATCCCAGTTGTGCCCATCCTGAGATTACAGTCAGCGCGTTGTTAAAGTCGTGGGCGATCCCGCCGGCAAGCCTGCCGATGGCCTCAAACCTCCGAAGCTGGCTGAGCTGCTGTTCCACAGCCCGTCGTTCGCGACGCTGTGCTGCCTCTTTGAGTTCCCGTCGGATCGCGGGAAGCAAGCGCTTCATATTGCTCTTTGTCACATAGTCTTGAGCGCCCTTTTTGAGTGCCTCAACCGCGATATCTTCGCCCAGCGTACCGGACAAAAAGATAAACGGAACTTCGGAGTCTGTCGTGCGTAAGAGCTTGAGGGCCTCGAGGCCCGAAAAGCTCGGCATCGAGTAATCGCAGATGACCAGGTCCCACTTTCCATTTTCAAGGGCTACAGTCATGCTGGTCGGCGTATCGACTCGCTGGTGATCGACATCAAAACCGCCCCGACTCAATTCGCGGACAAGCAAGGTTGAGTCGTCCTCTGAATCCTCGACGACTAGCACGCGAACAGATTCTGTCATCTACCCTCCTTTTACCAACGGAGCAGGCTCATTGATCAGCAACCAGTAAAGACCAAGTTGCCGGACCGCTTCCATGAATTGGATGAAGTCCACAGGCTTGCGCACATAGCTGTTGGCGCCCAGGCCATAACCGTTGATCCGATCGCCCTCCTCGTTGGACGACGTCAAGATCACGACGGGTAAGAGGCGAGTACGCTCATGAGCGCGTAGCTGACGCAGGACCTCCAAGCCATCGACTTTAGGTAGTTTCAAGTCCAGAAGAATCACCTCGGGCATGACCTTCAGGTCACGGCCGGCGTGAGGACCGGTGCCAAAGAGAAAGTCGAGTGCTTCCACACCATCGTGGGCCACAATCACTTCATTCGTGATGTTGTTCTTTTTTAACGCTCTCAGCGTGAGCGCTTCGTCATCGCGGTTGTCTTCAACCAGCAGTATCAGCCTGTTCTCCCGAATTCCGTCGGTCATCGCTCTCCCCCAGCCTGCGCTGCGGAGGCCGCTGCGTTTTCTTTGGAGACAACTGCCACAGAGCGACCTTCATCCTTAACGGAAAAATAGAAAGTGGCTCCCTGTCCAGCGATGGCGTCAGCCCAGACCAAGCCTCCGTGGCGGTGAATAATCCGCTGCACCGTTGCCAAGCCAATTCCCGTTCCGGGAAATTCGCTTCCATCGTGGAGACGCTGGAACGGGCCGAAGAGTTTGTTGGCGTACTTCATATCGAAACCTGTGCCGTTGTCGCGCACAAAGAAGACGCGGGCCATACCCTGGCGCCGAGTTCCGAATTCAATGTGAGCTTGAGGCTGCCGGCAAGTAAACTTCCATGCGTTGCCGAGCAAATTTTCGAGTGCCACGCGCAACAAGGTCCGGTCTCCCTCGACGATCAGGTTCGGAGCGATGTTGAACGTCACGCGGCGGTCAGGATCTGCTTTTTTCAGTTGGACGCTAATGTCGCTGGCGACAGCGCTCAAATCCACGGTTTCCCGAACCAACTCACATCGCGCCGTACGGGCCAGGTTCAACAACCCATCAATTAAGCGTCCCATGTTCGCTGTAGCGGTGCGAACACGATGCAGATGGTTTTTTTCTTCTGGCTCGAGTTTGTGCTCACAGTCTTCGAGCAGGGCAAGGCTGAAGCCGTCGATGGCACGGAGAGGAGCGCGCAGGTCATGAGAAACAGAATAGCTGAAGCTCTCCAATTCTTTGTTGATAGCAATCAGTTCGGTATTGTGCCGTTCCATTTCCCGGTGCAAGGCGTGGATGTGGTCTTCGGCTTGTTTCCGTTCCGTGATGTCACGAATCGCACTGGAAACCAACACGCCCTCTTCCGTCTCCAACGGACTGAGGCTGATTTCCACTGGAAACTCGTGGCCGTCCTTGTGCTGGCCATGGAGTTCCAGACCGGCGCCCATGGGCCGGACTCGGGGTTGAGCAAAGAAGTCTGCTCGGTGCTTAGGGTGCCGGCCACGCAGACGCTGTGGTACTAGCATCTCCATCTCTTTTCCCAATAACTCATCGCGGCGATAGCCGAATACTTTCTCGGTTTGCGCATTGACCAAGACGATCTGTCCCTCCCCATTCACGACCACCATGGCGTCGGGCGCCGCCTCGAGCAGGGCTCGGAATTTCTCGTCCGCTCTCTGTCGCTCGGTAAGGTCCCGCAATATCCCAATAAAACAAAGATCCTCGCCCGCTTCCCAGCAGGAGAGTGAGAGACTAATGGGAAACTCTTCCCCATTTCTTCGCTTCCCCGCCAGCTCGACATTCTTGCCTAACAAGCGTCCGTGGCCTGTGGCAAGAAACCTCTCCAGGCCTTTCTTGTGATCGGCGTGAAACCGGTCCGGCATCAGGAGTGTAAGCGGTTGCCCGCTTGCTTCGGATGCGGAGTAGCCGAAGATGCGCTCTGCGGCGCGGTTGAAGTAGATAATCCGTCCCATGGAGTCGGCGCCGACAATTGCGTCCATCGCTGTCTCGGTGATGGCCCGGATACGCCTCTCACTTTGCTCTAATAGCACCTTATGTTGCTGTGAAGCCTTAGCGCTTTCAATCAGAGCAAGCACGCGCGGCACGGTGAAAGGAAGTGATACCGCCGTGCCCATCGAAACCAGAGCGGTTAAAACCTTGACTCCACCCGACAGCACATAAACTGGATTCCAGATGGTGATGACTTCCATGAAATGCGTGCCGCCGCAAGCAACAATGAACAGACCAAAGGCCAGGAACATCCAATGAAAAGGTATGCTGCGACGCCCCCTGTAGACCAGATATGCAAGGGTGACGGAGATCATGACGTAGGCAAGACCAATCATTGAATCGGCGACCACATGGGTCCAGACGAGACCGCGCCTTCCCAGGTAGCAATAAAAGTGCGGCAAAAAGTCGGATGAGAAAAGATTGCGTGTCAGAGTTGGCCAAATCAAGAAAGGAGAAATCCCCAGCAGGACCAGCAAGACAGCGATCACGTAAGGCGGCCGGCGCTTTGCAAATCGCGATGGCTCAAATGTATGCGCTACGGACATTTTCGCTACTCCCTGCTCAACTCTCGGCGGGAACACGAAGGGCGCAACGGATTTTGCAACAACACTAGTGCAGAAGTGCAGACCTAAGAGTAACTATCCGTCGCCTTGAAAGACTGTGTCAACAAAGAAATATCAAGGAAGTAGCCCTTAGCGTGCGAGATGTGCCGTTTGTAATAAGGAGAAAACCTTAAGGCAGCCATAGTTAACGAGAAACGCTCCCGAGAAACCAAAGAAAGTAGACTTCCAGGCGCGCTGGACTAAGAGCAGACTCAGGGTCGCTCAAGGCAGGCTACAACGGAGCGGCGAGCCGAAATCCTGAGCGAAGTCGAAGGACCGGACGAAAGAGCACGCTGGCATGAAACCGATCGCAGCGTAAAGAACTGGCGGAGAGAAGTGGGAGTCGAACCCAACGATAGCGGTGAAGGTTTATACGCGCTTTCCAGCCTTGACCCTTCAGCCACTCCGCCATCTTCTCCCACCTGACAGGCGAACTCTTCCATTGGAAGCGATCAGGGCAAAGCGGGTAGCAATTCTCTTTCGGCTAGCCTCTTTCACCGACAGATACCCGGCGGCGCTGCGAGTCGAACACGAGACGACAAAGACGGACAAAACATGAATGTCGTTCTTTGCCTGTTGCAGACCACGAGCGTCAATTCTATTGTGCGCCTTGGGCCAGGTCCCCACTCTGCGGAAATCTAGGGGACTAGGTCGGAGGCCAGGATGACCGGTACCGCAACCAAAACGAGTCGCCAGAGTTGTTGCGCGGAAACTGCCCGACACTCCATGCCCCATGGTCAATCGCCAGCGGATCTCGACTTGCGGTGGCACGTGCTCGGCGGTCCGCCCCACGGACGTGCGCTGCTAGCCGATGACCAAACAGTATCTACTCTGGACCTTTTTCGTCGGAACGTGGAAGACATGATTGGCACGGTGAAGGTCCCGGTGGGTGTAGCCGGCCCTCTCCTGGTGAAGGGAACGTTGGGCAGTCGAGAATTCTTTGTTCCACTGGCCACGACAGAAGCCACTCTTGTTGCCTCTTACAATCGGGGCTCGCAATTGATCACCGCAGCGGGAGGCTGCACGGCGCGCGTGGTGGAACATCGGGTGGCGCGCGCTCCCGGATTTGCCTTCAGCGCCCTCTCTGAAGTAGAGCACTTTACGAGCTGGGCGAAGAGCCAGCAGCCAACGTTCAAACGAATCGCCGCTTCGACCACTCGCTACGGTCAACTCCTCGACACCGCATTTGTGGTTGAAGGGAATCATGTCTACATGGTTCTCCAGTTTTCCACAGGTGATGCCGCGGGGCAGAACATGGTCACAATTGCCACCGCGGCCATCTGCAACTACGTTCAGGAAGAGTCGCCCGTTCATCCGCAGCGCATGTATGTGGAGGCCAATCTCTCGGGAGACAAGAAGGCCAGCGCTCAGTGCCTCTGGCACGCACGCGGGCGAAAAACCGTGGCTGAGGTTACCATCCCGTCGCTCTTGATCTCACAGGCGCTGCATACCACGCCCGAGGAGATGGCCGAGTACTTTCGGTTTTCTGCGATCGGCGGAGTTCTCAGCGGAACCATCGGAATCCAGGGCCACTATGCTAACGCGCTGGCTGCGGCCTTCATTGCTTGTGGTCAAGACGTGGCCAGTGTAGCCGAGTCTGCTATCGGAGTTACTCGCTTTGAGGTTACTCAATCGCAGGATCTCTATGCCTCAGTCACCTTGCCCAATCTGATTGTTGGCACCGTTGGCGGCGGCACCGGGCTGCCCAGCCAGCAGGCGTGCTTGGAGATCATGGGGCTGGCCGGCGTGGGCCACGCCAACACCTTTGCCGAAGTGCTGGCGGCCCTCTGCCTGGCGGGCGAGCTCTCCATCGTGGGGGCGATCTGTGCCGGAGAGTTCACGGCAGCTCATCAGCGCTTGGCTCGCATGGGAAGGGAGGAAGACCATGCTTGAGCGACTGTGGATCTACCAGCGCGAGCGCTTCCCGCTGGTTCTTCATGCACCTGTGATCGCGGCCATCGCGCTTTCCGCCACCAGCTTCTCCATGCTGGCTCGACAGCAATCGGGGACGCCTGGCCTGAAGCAGTTCTTGGTGGCCTTCCTCTCGTCGTTAGCATTCTTTTTCCAATTGCGCGTAGCCGACGAATGGAAAGACTTTGCCGACGACGCTCGATTCAGACCCTATCGGCCGGTCCCGCGCGGGCTCATCAGCCTGCGCGAGCTTAGCGCAATTGCCCTCGCTGCCGGGAGCCTGCAGCTGGCGCTCGCTTTCTGGCTTGATGCGCGATTGTTGGGCTGGCTCATGATCGTGTGGGCCTACATGCTGCTGATGACGAAGGAATTCTTTGTGGGTGAGTGGCTCCGTCTCCGGCCGCTTGCTTACATGGGCTCGCACATGTTGATTGTGCCTTTGATCTACCTGTATAGCGTCGCTTGCGCAGGCGCGATTTCAGAGTGGTCCGCGCGGCTCCCGCTGGTGCTCTTGCTCTTGGCCGGATTCTTCAGCGGGATTGTGATCGAGGTTGGCCGCAAGCTGCGGGCGCCGGAGGATGAAGAGCTTGGAGTGGCCACTTACAGCGCGACCTGGGGCGTCAGCAAATCCGTGACGGCATGGAATATTGCCCTCTTACTCGCTGGTGTATCTGCAAGTGTCGCAGCCGGGACAGTCGGCGCTTTGCGCGTTAGCCTTGCCATTCTCCTACCCGCTGCAGCAGTCGCGATCACTTGCGCCGTGCTCTATCAGCGAAAACCAACGCCGCGCCGGGCCAGGCTCATGGAAGCTGTTTCCGGCGGATGGGCACTCTTGCTTTATCTGACGCTCGGGCCCTTGGCAGCGTTGTGGAAGATCGCCCACCAAGTGAGGCATGTGTGACGCTCTTCGAACTCCAGGATGTTTCTCGCAGCTATGGCCGGCCCGGCAAGGAAGTGCGAGCGCTGAATCGAATTTCGCTTTCGATTGGCAACGGTGAGTTCGTGGCTCTTTCCGGTCCTTCCGGCTCCGGTAAAACGACTCTCCTTAACCTTCTGGGCCTGCTCGACCTCCCGCAAACCGGCCGGCTCTGCTTTGAAGATAGCGACATTGCCGGCCTGAGCGAGAGACAGCGCACGCTGATTCGCCGGCGCCGGCTCGCATTCATTTTTCAGACGCTCAATTTGATTCCGGTGCTGACCGCTTATGAAAACGTTGAGTACTTTCTTGTGAAACATGGCAACGCGAACGGCAGTGTCCGAGAACGCGTGCTAGAGGCCCTCGAGTCCGTCGGCATCGCGGAGCAGGCTCACCAGCGAGTCACCAATCTCTCCGGGGGTGAGCGGCAAAGGACTGCTGTGGCGCGCGCGCTGGCGCGCAACGCAAGCGTCATCCTGGCCGATGAACCCACCGCTTCTTTGGACCAGAAGAGCGCTCTCCAGATGATCGAGCTTTTGCAAAGTCTGAATCGCCAGCGCAAGGCGACGATCGTTTTCACCAGCCATGACCCCCGTATGCTGGCCCACGCTGATCGCGTCATTTCACTCCGCGATGGAAGCATTTCATGATGCGCCGCGGACTGCTATCGATGAAGGTTGCATTACGCAACGTTGTGCGTAACCGCATTCGCTCGCTGTATGCCTTTGCAACCATCAGTATCGGCGCGGCAGGGCTGTTCGTGTTCATGGGTTTCAACCACGGGCTGATGAACCAGTACCGCGCAAACACCATCCACGCACGTTGGGGGCATGGCCGGCTCACCAGCACCGGCTACACGGGTGTGGCCCACACCCAACCTACCCAAAAGTGGATCAGTCTGAACGATTCCCTTCTCGCCAACATAAGGTCGCTGCCGGGAGTGCTTAACGTCTTTCCCCGCGTTCCTATTCAAGCCACGCTCATCCACGACGGTCAAACCATCGTTGGCCGTGGCGAGGGCATCGACGGCGTAGCAGAAGCACGATTCTTTGATCAGTTGAACTACACCTCCGGCGCGAACCTCGGCGATGATCCCAGGGGCATCGTGGTGGGCCAAGGGTTGGCGGCGGGTCTGAATGCCAGAGTAGGCGATGAAATACGGCTTGCGGTGCAGCACCCCGCAGGCAAGGTGAAGAGCGTTCAGGTCAAGATCGCCGGCGTTTTCCACACAGGTTCGCAGGAATTCGATTCGCAGGCTTTTCGCTTGCCCTTGGTTCTAGCTCAACGTCTGCTGGAGACTGATCGCGTTGAAAGCATTTCGGTGGGCCTTTCCAGCGAGAATCAGTGGCCGGAATTCGCGAGGCAGCTGGGCCGGCGGTATCCGGCGTTGGAGGCGGTGCCCTTTGACGAGCTCGACAAGGTCTATTACCGCCATGCTGTGGACTGGCTCGATGCACAGTTTGCATTCATTCGCGGCATCATCGTGCTGGTGGTGTTCCTCGCAATCTTCAATGTGATCTCCGTGACCGTGGCCGAGCGCACCGGGGAGATCGGCACGCTGCGCGCGAACGGAGAGAGCAAGTGGAATGTATTCTCCAACTACTTTCTGGAAGCTGCCATGCTGGGCTTGATCGGGGGTTGCCTGGGGATTGCGAGCGCCCTGGCGCTGGTTGCCGGGCCATTGCATCCGGGCATAGCCATGCCGCCCGCACCCGGGATCACCCGCAGTTTCCGCATCCTGATCGAGCTGGCAATGAACGACGCCATAGAAGTTGTGTGCGTTTGCCTGATGACCGCTTTAGTGGGCAGCCTCCTTCCCGTTCTGCGGGCTATACGGATTCCAATTGCGGAGGCATTGCGCCATGCCTGATCCGGTTGTGACGCCGGCCTTATCCGTGCTCAGACATACTCCCACCCCGCGGATACACTGGCCATTGAATTTAGCGGGCAGCGAGCCGATTGGGGGCAAGGCCCGCAATCTTCTCTCGCTGACGCGCGGCTCGTTTCCTGTTCCGGCGTGGTTCGTCGTCGTTCCGGACAACGGGCGGCCGCCTATCCCTCAGAGTGTTTTCTTTGAGGATCTGGCATTACAGATTGAGGCCGAGCTCCGAAAGCTGTGTCCCAACAACGAGCTTGTTGCCGTGCGTTCTTCCGCCCAGGAAGAGGATTCGGCGGAGCATTCCTTTGCCGGTCAATTGGAAAGCTATTTATTCGTTCGCCCACAGGATGTAGTTGCGCGGGTGCGGGCCGTTTGGGAATCCGCCCAGTCCAAGCATGTCGACGCCTATCGCCGACAGCATGGGCTCAGCCGAGCCAAAGGTCTCCCTGCTGTCGTCATCCAGCGCATGGTCCACAGTCACTGCTCCGGCGTTGCCTTCACCGCCGATGCGGTCTCCGGGCGCCGCGGGATTGTCGTGGTGAGCGCCACTTCTGGCACAGGATCGGCTTTGGTCTCCGGGGAGTGCGACGGCGATATCTATCATGTTGACCGAAAGGATGCCATTGTCCATCGCGCGACCGCTGCGCAAGGGCCGCAAGTGCTGACCGATGACCAAGTCGTGGCCGTCACACAGCTGGCAAGAAGGGTCCAACGCCATTTTCATGCGCCCCAGGATGTCGAATGGACAATGGATGCCGATGGCGCCCTCTTTCTGTTGCAAGCGCGCCCGATTACCACGATGAAGGACCTGCCCGATCCGGATGGCGCACTCCGCATTTGGGACAACAGCAACATCGTTGAAAGTTACGGCGGCTTGACCACGCCGCTGACCTTCTCCTTTGCCCGGACTTGCTATGCGGAGGTGTATCGCCAATTCTGCCGACTGCTCCGGGTTCCGGCTGCGACCATCACCAGGCACGACTCTGTGTTTCGCTGCATGTTGGGCTATATCCGCGGACGCATGTATTACAACCTGCTGAACTGGTATGCACTTTTGTCCATCTTGCCGGGCTATCGCGTCAACCGCCGTTTCATGGAGCAAATGATGGGTGTGAAAGAACGTCTCCCTGATCGTGAGGCCGTTCTTCCGATGCACGATGCGGGCGCCAGTCGGTTCCGGGACGGATTGCGCATGTTGGCCAGCGCCGCAGCGTTGGTGAAAGAGCATTTTCTTATTGAGAAAAATGTCGCGCGTTTTCATCAGCGCGTTGCCGGGGCGCTCGGAGAGACCCGGCCCGATCTCTCGCAGTGTCGTCCCGACGAACTGGTTTCTCTTTACAGAAGTCTCGAATCCCAGCTGCTGTCGGCCTGGGATGCTCCGCTGGTCAATGACTTTCTTGCCATGATTTTCTACGGTCTACTCCGGCGGCTCTGTATCAAGTGGTGCGATGACCGGAATGGAAGCGCGCAAAACGATCTGCTCGCCGGTGGCGGAGGCATGATCAGTGCGGAGCCGGCCGAGAGGATCCGGGAGATGGCCGCCATTCTACGCGACCAACCTGGTCTTCGCCACAGCTTTAAGAATGACACTCGCCAAGAAATTGAAGCGGCGATGAACCTCTCACCGCCCCTCAAGCGCGCCATCACCGATTACGTTGCCAAGTTCGGCGATCGTTGTGAAGACGAGCTGAAACTCGAAAGTCCCACTTTGCATGACGATCCCTTGCCTCTGTATCGCTCCGTCGGCCAGCTCGCATCCCTTCCCGTATCTGTTCCCCTTAAATCGGCTGGCATTGGTGAGGATGCCGAGCAACAAATAGGAAAGGCGCTATCGGGGCATCCTCTCCGGCGACTGGTTTTTCGCTGGGTGTTGCATAACTGCCGCAAACGAGTGCGTGACCGCGAGAATCTCCGCTTTGAACGCACGCGGGTGTTTGGCCGGGTAAGGATGATTTTCACGGAACTGGGTCACCAACTTCACGGCTGGGGCGCCCTGGAGTCTCCTGCAGATGTTTTTTTTCTCGAAGTAGACGAACTTCTCGGCTATGTGGAGGGAACCGCGACGTGCACTGACCTGCGGGGGCTGAGCGGTCTTAGAAAAATGGAGCATGAGCGTTGGCGCCATGCCGCTGTACCGGCCGAGAGGTTTGAGACGCGCGGTGCAGTTCATTGTACCGGGAACGCCTTTCAACCCTCTGAGTTTGCGAAACCCCCTGGCGGTGAGCAACGCAACGGAGTCGGATGCAGTCCAGGCAAGGTTCGCGGCCGCGTGAAAATCGTGCGCAGCACAGCGGACGCTCCGCCGCCGGGAAGTATTTTGGTTGCGGAGCGTACAGATCCCAGTTGGATCCTACTATTTCCTCTTGCCTCTGGTGTGCTGGTTGAGCGCGGCAGCGTTCTCTCGCACGTTTCCATTGTCGGACGTGAGATGCGCATCCCTATCGTTACCTCCGTCGCCGGCCTGACGTCTTGGCTGGCAGACGGGGACTTGGTTGAAATGGATGGGAGTTCCGGCGTGGTTACACGCCTGGATCCCAAAAGGGGTCAGGGCACGTCGATCGAGCAAGCTCCAGGGAAAGACTGCATTCTGCCATCACAATCTCGCGAACCGCTTCCAGGATCAGCAATCCCTGATACAGCAATCGTTCGCTATGGCCAGTGCTGGGAAGATGCGGACGTTTTGTGCGCCGCTCTTGAGATTGAGCGCGGAGATGCCTGTCTCTCGATCGCTTCGGGCGGCGATAACACGTTGGCATTGCTCTCGTTTTGCCCGGCCCGCGTGCTGGCTGTGGACACAAACGCAGCGCAACTTGGCTGCCTGGCCCTAAGAGTGGCGGCCTTCCAAAGCCTGGAGCACTCGGAAATGCTGGAGCTGCTGGGTTGGCGTCCGAGTCAACGGCGCCGTCAGCTTTTTCTGCGCGCGCGCAAAGGTCTTGCGCCAGCGTATCGCGAGTTCTGGGACCGGAATCTCCAGGCCATTGAGGGAGGAGCCGTCAGCGTGGGCCGCCTGGACCAATACCTGGTACGCTTCCGCCGGCACATCCTGCCTCTCATCCATGGCGATCGCACTCTCGAGCAGCTCTTTCATGACCGTTCACAAAAGGAGCGCGCCGATTTCTACGACAAAGTCTGGGATACATGGCGCTGGCGCTTGCTGTTTAGGATTTTTTTCTCGCGACTGGTTATGCGACGTCTCGGCCGTGATCCTGGTTACTTTCGCTATGCCGAGGGATCCGTTGCCGCAAGGCTTCTGCAGCATACGCGTCGTGCGTTGGTGCAACTTCCGGCGTCGTTGAATCCCTATCTGCAATGGATGCTTCAAGCAGACCAGGCAACGGCCTTGCCCTTCGCGCTTCGTGAAGAGAATTTCGATAAAATCCGACGCAACCTGGACCGGCTTGAACTCCGTTGTTCGTCGGTGGAAGACGCGATCGCGCAAGATGGTCCATTCGATCGCATGAATCTCAGCAACGTCTTCGAGTACATGAGCCCGGAACTTTATCGCGCTGTGCTGGAGTCGATCGCCAAGAAATCGCGCCCCGGCGCCCGGCTGACGTACTGGAACATGGCGGTCGAGCGTCGGCGTCCGGAGTGTCTCGCCGGACAGCTGCGCCCGCTCCAGGATTTGTCTTTCAAGCTTTTCCCGCAAGCCAAGGCTTTTTTCTACCGTGATCTGGTCATCGAGGAGGTCCTGTGACCAGCGCCGAAATAACCAGGGTCACGGCTATCTTCTTCTCCTTATTGATCGTCCTTTTCGGATTATCGCGGTGGCCGGGCCTCTACCGGATCCGTGAAGAATATCGCCGCAAGACGCTGCACCTGGCGGCCGGCATTCTGGCCATCGGGCTGCCATTACTCTTCGCAAGGGCTGCGCCGGTCCTATTCCTTTGCGGTGCAGTTTTCGTATTCCAGTTGCCGTTGCCTTCCTGTTCGTTGCCGCCGGCAGAGATGCGGTGGGTTATTACGTTCCCTTGACGGTGTTCACGCTGGCTGATTCGGTTGCTGCCCTGGCCGGTCAGCGGTTGCCGCGAAAGCGCATCGGGGTCTTCACGGGGGACAAAACCGTTGCTGGTTCGGTCTCATTCTTTGTGGTGGCTCTTTTGGTTACGCTCGGCGGCCTCGCTCTCTTCGCACGAGACGTCTCGGGCAAGTCATTCGCTATTGCATCTATTGTTGCTCTTGACCTTACCGTCGTTGAAGCACTTTGCGGTTACGGCCTGGACAACCTTCTCATTCCCGTGGTGGGTTTTTTCCTGCTTCAACATCTTAACGACGCTGGTGAGCCGGGAATGGTCATTCACTTTGCGATTGCTGGTGGGCTTGCGGCGCTTCTCACCTTACAAACGTCGCCCGGCTCGGCCCTGAGCAGTTTATGGAAGAGGGGTGTACGATGAGCGCGATTCTCGCCCAGTCCGGCTCTGCAAGGTCTTTCAATGAAGCCGATCTTCGCATCGCAGAAGTCACAGGACAGTGCTCCTTGTGGTGGCGTCAGGTTCCTCGGATGCGACGTCACCGAGTGGGCTATATCGGCCATCTTGCGGCTTCGCCGGGACGTTCGATAGAAGCGGTGTTGGATCTTGCCTGTGACCAACTTCATCGGCAAGGATGCACGCTCGCCATCGGCCCGATAGATGGCAGCACCTGGCGCAGCTATCGACTGGTCACGGAGTCTTCACCATTCGATCCGTTCCTTTTCGAGCCGAGCAATCCGCCGGAATGGCCCCGGCAATTTCTCCACGCCGGATTCCGCCAAATCGCTTCTTACTTTTCATCGCTTGTGCCCGATCTATCGAGAGTCTGTCGCGATACTAAGGCGGAAGAACAGCGACTCCGGGAATTTGGAATCCGGATCCGGCCACTCGATCGCGAGCGATTCGACTCCGATTTGCGCATCATGTATCGGATCGCGACGGAGGCGTTCGCTGACAGTTTTCTGTATTCATCGATCGATTGGTTGGAGTTTTCGTCGCTCTACTATCCATTGCGCGCATCCGTTCATCCCGAGTTGGTGCTCATCGCTGAAATGCACGGGGCGCCCGCCGGCTTCATTTTTGCGATGCCCGACCTGCTGCAAACACGTCGTGGTGCGGAAGTGGATACGATCATCATTAAGAGCTTGGGCGTCTTGCCACCTTACACCGGCCTTGGTCTGGGGTCGATTCTTGTAGAGGAGATTCATCGATCGGCCGGGAATCGCGGCTATAAGCGCGCGATTCATGCGCTCATGCATGACGACAATATGCGATCCGCCAGGATCAGCTCCCACTATGGAAAGGTGTTTCGCCGGTATGGTTTATTTGCACGCCATCTGGACATGCAGCCATGAATGTTTGCGACTTATTGGCCGAGCGGGCGAAAGAACTGCCCATGAAAACGGCTCTTGTCGATCGCCAGCAACAGGTCTCGTATGGTGACCTGGAAGCAGCTTGTGCTCAAGCGGCCAGTACTCTTCTGCGTCGAGGTGTGCGTTCGGGAGACGCCGCATTAATCCTTGTTCCCCTTTCTACAGCGTTCTATGTAACCGTCATTGCATTGCTCAGGATTGGAGCAATACCGGTGCTGGTTGATCCAGGGCAAGGGCGAGCGCATCTCGAGCGTTGCTGCAAGCTGATTCGGCCGCGTGTGTTTATCGGATCTGCTCTGTCCCATCTGCTACTGGCTTCTTTGCCTGCGCTTCGACAGATCCCGTTAAGGTTCACAACCTCAGCGTTCTTGCCGGGCAGCTACGCGCTGTTCAGCCGTGGGACGGGAAGCGCGGACATCGCAGGAGTCGCGAGCCATGCCCCGGCGTTAGTCACCTTTACGAGCGGTAGCACGGGCGCACCAAAAGCGATCGCACGGAGCCACGGATTCTTGCTAGCACAGCACAAGGCTCTCCAGGGATCCCTGGGCCATGCCCCCAGCGAGATTGTGTTGTCTGCCTTGCCGGTTTTTGTCCTGTCCCATTTGGCGGCTGGCCTGACGTGTGTTCTTCCAGATTGTGACCTCCGCCAGCCGGGGAGCATCATGCCCACTCCAGTGATCGATCAACTTGCTCGCTACAGCGTCTCGTCAGTAGAGGCGCCTCCAAGCCTGTTGGGTCAGATTGTGGTGCGATGCCTTGAGGAAGATATCCGCCTTAGCGCTCGCAGATTCTTGGTAGGTGGAGCGCCGGTATTTCCCCGGTTGATCAAACAGCTCCAGACTATTTCGCCCGGCTGTGAAGTGATCAGCGTTTACGGTTCGAGTGAAGTAGAGCCTATCGCTCACATAACCGGCTCCGCGATTTCCGAACAAGACATCAGCGCCATGAGGGACGGCCAGGGGCTTTTGGTGGGGA
>WNFJ01222967.1_pt1 | contig 25699 bp, 12 predicted proteins | sample 5400461 | NCBI WGS metagenome assembly WNFJ01 (sample SAMN13153349, study PRJNA577476) | soil metagenome | isolation source: 115 cm saprolite on Douglas fir-dominated hillslope | place: USA:California | collected 2013-09-17
TCCCAAGCGCTCTTAGATTTAGAGACGACTGACAATCTCTCTGACGAGCATAGCCTTTATCCCAATTTATCCCAATCACCGAATTGCCTGCCCCAGCGGCCCGCGAAACCGTTGTCTTCGGCCTCGGAGTGGGAATCCAGCCGACCCTTCGGTACATAGCCGAATGGTTGAGGAATTCGCGCTGGCTGCACACCGCGATCAAGACACCCGCCTCCCAAGCAGGTGCGCTAGTTGGGTTGAGTTTACGCAGCGACGGTGGGGATCGAACCGCGGCCTCTGCCGGGACAATGCGGCAGCCAGAGGTAACTCGTTGTAATTTCACGGCGCCGATCGTGATTCTTGGCGCTCACAGGAGCCCTGAGGAGGTTTTATTGCACCCTAATTGGACCGAGATTTTGCCGTTGTCGGCGGCCCATCTAAACTATTTGCCCTGGTTGACCCATCATCGTGGCTTGGACGGACAGAGTGCCGCACCTGCGTGTATTTCCACAGCGGAATCCTCGATGTTGTCGTGCGGCCAGTGAGTTCCCAGCCACGAATGAAACGAAGGCATCATCTATTTCACTACATCACGAGGCCTTGACGGACAGCTCGCGAGGAACTAAGCTGGCGGTCAACGTGCACGGTCCGAGTACGGTAAAACTTTAGTTATTCCTTCGCTTTCGGCTGTAAGCCGTCCATTTTCCCAAAACAGTTGCGAAGGAGTCTCGAGCGTGCCTTTGGTATCTGAAAGTGAGTAGGCCTGACGATGTTAAGTGTCAGACTCTCCGTGCAACGCTCTGTACTTGATAACGACAGAGAATTAGACCGTCTGCCCAGCAGCGAGCCCGTAGAGTTGTTCTGTTACCTGCTACTCCAACGAGAACGTCTTCACTCGCATCACGTACCGGCCTCGTTGTTAGCGGGATTGCATATCCATGCCACTACACAGCTCCGGGTTCGACCTCCGTACAGACCTTGACCTCGGAAAGGCTTCCCGCGGCAACTTAGCCTCTGCGGGCAGTCTGTGGGAGTCGAAATGATTTCACCAGCAGCGAATCGCGACCAGTTAGTGGAGATAGCGACTGTCACACTGGAAGTTCTTCACAGCCAGCAATTCGCGCACGACTATGCCGAATCCGTGGTTCCGTACGTAGCTGAAGTGTCTGCGCCGCACCGCGACGTCCTGTGCGACACACTGGCATCTGCCCTCGAATGGGAACGCTTGGACCGGCAAGCGCAAGCTCGCTTGGCGAGCACGGAGTCCGCTGCTGGAGCGACTGCGGCTGAGCCCTTCATTCCCAACAACCAAGTGTTGTCATTGCTCCAGAGTGCCTATGACGAATACCTGGAAGCGCAACAGGCCCGCAGCAAAGACCTGCTTGAACTACCCTTCGACACGAGAGATCCGGGCTGGCTCACGATAGCGTTCCAGAAATTGGCATCAATCTTTCGCGGGAAGCACCCTTTCAAGACACACACGAGCGCAGAGAGCTTTCGGATGGATCTGCCGGACGATGCCGTTGTCGCCTTGTTCTCGGACTGGGGGACTGGAGAGCCCACGGCACAGCGCGTAATGGATCAGATTCGGCTGCACAGGCCGACTCACGCCATACATTTAGGAGATGTCTACTACTCAGGAACGCCCAGGGAGGCCCAACGGCGCTTTCTCGGGGTCATCGAGCAGCATGGACCGCCGACAACGAGCTGCCGCTACTTTTCGTTGAACGCCAACCACGATATGTACAGCGGAGGGTACGGTTACTTCGATTCGATACTGCCTAAATTCGAGCAGGAGGCCAGTTACTTCAATCTTCGGAACCCCTATTGGCAGCTAATCGGTATCGATTCGGGCTACGAAGATTTCGGCTTGAAGGATCCCCAGAAGGAGTGGATGGCGTCCCAGTTGAGCGGAAAGGGTCCAAAGTCAATCTTGTTGTCTCATCACCAGCTTTTCTCTCCTTACGATTCAGGGGTGCAGAACCGAACGCTGCAGCGGAAGATGTTGCCCCTGCTCACTTTCATTTATGCGTGGTTCTGGGGGCATGAACATAAGAGCATCATTATGGGTGACCACTTGGGAATAAAAGCGCGGTGTGTTGGACACGGGGCGATACCCGAGGGTCTGCCTTATGAAAGCCCCACTAATCGGGATATACCGATCGTAAGCGTGGACGATCGGCAGTCGCCCGACGGAACAAACATACACGGATTCGCTCTGTTGCGATTCTCCGGGCCGCGCCTCGACGTGTCATACATTGATGAATTCGGCGTGGAATACTTTTCCGAAAGACTGGATGTCAGCCCGGCCGCAAGTGTTGTAGTTCCGCACGCGGGAAGCGGCTCGCCATCCGCCCAGCCAGCTGCGGTCGGTTTCGATGCCCACTACAAGCGTCAGTTGATGACCGGTAAACGGCTGGGCAGCGGTGCGTCAACTGCTGTTCGCATGAAGTCTTTGGGCGGACTGGAAACGGCGGAAAGCATGCCCGATCTATCGGCATCAGCAATCAACAATCGAGTAAAGGGCATGGCAGGAGAGCTTCATGAGGTCGTCAAGAAACACCTCGGTGACAGGTCTGATCTGCACGAAATCGTAGACAAAATAGTGTCGCAAGGCCGGGACTCGCTTGAAGTGCTGCGGGTGGAGGGGAATGATGTCCGAGATCCTGAATTTGTGACAGCCGGATTGGAGGTAATCGTAAGGACCGATGGGTCGCGCCCTTCTTTCATGGTTCGGGATGGGACAGTAGATCTCAGCACGAGCCCAGTAGGAGGTTGGGGCGACCAGATTACGGCCAGCATCGCTTCTGGGCTGCTAACGGATGCGCTGGCGTGTGTCGGTCGAATCGATTTGCCAGGTTCTCCACAAGGCTTCTCGGGCACTGGTTTCCTCATTCATGAAAAACTAATCGTGACGAACCGCCATGTACTGCAGGCGATTGCTCAGCCAGACGTGTCAGGCGCATGGAACTTCAAGCCAAGAGTCGTGATTGATTTTGGCCACGAATTTCGAGCACGCGACACCGTCTCACCTAGGGCCCTGAAACGCGTAGTGTTCTGTCCACCGAGAACAATTGACACCAATTTGATTGACCATTCGAAGCTCGACCTGGTCCTTATTGAGCTGGAGACAGCGCAGGAACGCGAAAAGCTGCGCTGTGTGCTTGCGTTCGATTTGGCGCCCGACTGGGCTGTCCCGGGACAGCTCATCTACACGGTGGGATACCCGGGAAATCCAGGATTGGCTGAATCACTTTCCCTTGTCGAACAGCTTTTCCAATCCACTTTCGGTTGTAAGCGCCTGGCCCCAGGAGAGATTCAGACGGCACATTCTTCCGTGTTCACTTGGACTCTAGCCCATGATGGCACCACACTTGGGGGAAATTCCGGTTCCGTCGTGCTCACGGCAGGACGAGAAGGAGCGGCTGCAGGGTTGCACTACGGCGGCACCCGGCAAGCACCGAGGGAGAACTGGGGTCATGTTCTTGGCCGAGTTCTCGACCAGCGAGACAAAGTCTCTGGCAAGAGCTTGAAGGAGTGTTTGGATAGTTTCGGTGTCCAGCTCGTGAACCGTCGCTCTTCGTGAGAGGATTTCCGACGCATGGCTCTAACCATCCCTCAAATCGTCGATGCGCTAAGAATATCTCGATCGGAATTCGGCCGCCTGTTCTTGCAGACACAAATTGATCTTGTGGATGATCCCAGAAACCGGATGCCCTTCGAAGCAGTGACACATGCCGGGGCAGACAGTGTGGCGTTCACAGAGGGCTTGAATTGGGCACAGCAATCAGGATTACTCAATGTCCTGGTGAGGGCAGTCGTCGACGAGCAGTTGGAAGACGGTCACATTGCAGCCGCTTTGGCGTCGGAAGCTGCAGGTGCAACGAATGACCCGCAACACAAGTCTGCACTGCAGGCAATGCAGAATCTCGCTCAGGGGTTTGCGCGTCCGGAGGTTGCATACCGCGGTTTCAATGTCGGTATGCGCTGGACGGTCAGGATTCTGATCAACAACGCCTTCCAGGGCACTGGAATCTTAATAGGTCCTCACCTCGTCTTAACCGCCTGGCACGTTGTTCGCGCGCTGTTCAACCCGGCCGGTAACAACAGATTCACAGCCAAGCCGGACGCGTACGCCTCGCTCGCGGTTGAGTTCGACGACTTAACAGAAACGTTTGGTGCGAAGGGACCCTCCTCTGGCCCGCTGCGAGTGCCCGCTCACGTCAAATGGTGCGCGGTGCACAGCGAGTGCCATCCCGATGAGCTACAAGAGGTGCTGCCGACAAATCTTGACGAACTGAAGGACTACTGGGATTACGCGGTTCTTCGGTTGGCCAAGTTGCCGGGAATGGAACGTCGATGGGCGGCCCTAGACGCTAGTGCGGTAGTGCCTAGCGCATCGGCACGAGTCATTGTCTTCCAGTATCCTGCCGGACAGCCGATGAGATTCGACGACAACGAAGTGGTTGCGCCTGACCCTTCGGCTGCCAGGGCTATCCCTTGCTATCGATTTCTGCATAGCGCCAATACTCTCGGAGGTTCGTCCGGCGGTCCATGCTTTGACCGGAGCTTCGTGCTGTTTGGTCTGCATCAAGGCGAGTGGCGAAACAGGAAATTGGCTGGCGGTCGGACGATCAACCGGGGCGTACCGATCTTTGGGATCAAGCAACATATTCAGCAGAACATCCAGCAACTTCCTGCACCCGACCCGTCCGAGAGCCGGGTTTGGAAACTCGGCATGGCGGAGAATTACTCCCCTGTCGTCGGCTGCGACTCTTTTCAGTCGTTGATCTGGAAATCTGCGGTGGGAGGCAGCCCGCGAGTGATCCCACTGCGTGGCGAGAGCCGCAGCGGGAAGACGTTTCGGCTCTCCGTGCTTTCAGCGATGCTGCCCGATAGCGGTCACCTCAAGGCCTTTCTGCAAGCAGATGCGATATCTAAATTAGACGCGGTGCAACTGGCAAGCCGGATCTGCGAAGTGGCTGGTGCAAGCATTCCTACCTTCGTTCCCGCGTCCGAATTCAACTCGACCGTAAGTACGTGGCTGCGAGACGAGGTAGTCCAGAAACTAATTCAGGCCCTCGATAGCGTGCGAGCCGGCCGACTGGTCTGGGTGATAATAGCCGAGTTGAACCTGACAGATATACAGGGCGAGAATGCGTCGGCCTTCCTGTTATCGTTTTACGAGCAGACGCGTACGGTTGACTGGCTGCGTATCGTGCTGGACGGAATGAAGGGGGACATTCCCCAGACTCTAAACAGAATCACAGAAACCCATCGAGCGGAGCCAATCAGCCTCGGCGATATAGAGCAGTATTTCCGTCGCGCCATCGCGGAGACCATGACGCCAGATGAGCAAACAGTTCGATTACTGGCTGGTGGAGTATACCGCCAATTCACGCATTACTTGAATCGTGATCCTGCGACGGCCATCGAAGAGCTATCGAAGTTGTTAGTGAGTTTCGTCGCAGGAATTTGGAATTAACGTATATGCGTGAAGACAGCGCCCCATTCCTTAAGTACGTCACCGGAATTGAAAAGCGAAAACGCTTTTCCGGCGAGGGCTCGACCTCTTTCGAACAGCGGCAGCAACTTGACCAGCTGAAGCTCAATGCAGCCAGCCTGATCGCCTCGATTCAAGAGTCTCCCGATGATTACGTAGGGACCTCTTACACTCACGACCTTCTGACAACGACGGAGGAAACGGCTGCACTTTCCGGCCGCTTTGAGCCATCAGCTGTTATTCGAGTTCTGCAAGTTCAGGACAAGGATCAGGTAGCTGTTCTTGGCAGCCTCGCTCCGTTTTGCTCGGTCGAATCGAAAGGCAGCGATACTCTTTGGCTGCTTCGACCAGACAGGCGGGCCGGCGCCCTGCGACGTCTCATTGGCGAGAAGAGATTGGACGTGGCATTAGCAGGAGCGCTGCCCGCCACGGATGACGCAGGCGAGATGCTCCGAAGCATCCTTCGGGGCAGGTTCCCTGTCATAGACAACCTTGATCGTGAGAGCTTGCTTGCCCTCTCTTGGGCATTGGAAGCTTTGGGAGCTGTAGATGTGCCGAAGCCGGATATTTCTCAGGTTCAGCAAATACTGGCGCGGACGCAATTCCTTGCGGAGTACGAAGTGTTACTCGAAAAGGGCTTTTTTGGCCGTGAATCAGAACTGTCCGAGCTCTCCGCTTTCCTTCAAGGTGGCATAACGGACTTGGAGAGGCTGCGTACCAGCCAGCAATCACTAATGCTCACGGGACTTGGTGGAGCAGGAAAGTCGACGCTACTCGCGAAGTTCGCGCGAGATACAGCAGCAAGCGGGAAAGCGACTGTGGTGGTCCTGGATTTTGATCGCCCGGGAATCGATGGCAGGGACACTTTCTGGCTCGAGATGGAGATGGCGCGTCAGGTAGCTGCTCAATTCGAGTGGGCTGACACCAAGCTGAGGCACGCACGCGAGGAGGTCCGAGGCTTCTTCACCGAGCAGCTTAATGCCAATCTTACCTTTTCCGCCGGAGCATTAGAAATCGGCCGTGGTTCCCGGGCGGGCGTCATGCATCCGATTGCCGAAGTACTCCAGAGTTCAAACAGCAATCGACCGCTTCTTCTCATCCTCGACACTTTCGAGGAAGTTGCGCAACGCGAGGTAACAGGCCGCATCTTGGACTGGCTTAAAGAGGTGGAGTTTGCCCTTTTGGGAACGCCTCTACGGGTGGTGATCTCCGGCAGATTATTCGAAAACGTTCAAGGGTTCCTGAAGGGTTATGTAGCTCGAACGTTGGACTTGGGCGAGCTTACTTCGGCGACGGCCGAGCAGTTTCTGCTACGTCTAGGAGTGTCGGAAGCGGCTGCGCAGCGCCTGGCGCATTCGGACGTGTTGCCCCGCCGTCCGCTGGAACTGAAGCTGCTTGCGAAGTTGATGACTGACAACACCTCTACCTCCATCGACGAATTTGAGCAGGAACTCAGAGATGGTGGAAAGGCCGCGCGGGAGTTGTTCGCAGGCTTGGTGTATCGTCGTGTTCTTTTGCGAGTTACCGTACCGGACGAATACAAAGAAGGTGCCTCCGGGATCTCCGACGAGATGCTGAGAAAATTGGCCTACCCGGGCCTGGTGCTGCGTTTCGTTACGGCAGAGCTCATTCAAACGGTGCTAGTGCCGGCACTTGACTTACCCCGATTGGACGCGCAACAGGCGAAGTTAGCTTTGGACCTTTTATCACGGCATGAGTGGCTGGCATTCCGGCAAGGTGACGAGGTTTGGCACCGCAGGGACCTCCGGCGCTCGGTTCTGAAGCCGATGATCGCGGAGAATCCCGATAGAGCTCGGTCCATTCACAAGGCTGCCATTTCTTTCTTCGAGAAGGACGCGGATGAGAGGTCCAAATCAGAGGCCGTTTATCATCGCTTGATGCTGCGGACCGGCGAGGAGGATGATGCGGCTTACGATCTCGAAGCTCTACGAAAATCCGCATCGTATTTCGAAGCCGACAGGGTTGATCTGCCTGCAGCGGGAGCCGCGCTGCTAAATTTCGCGCTGGGTGGCGAAGTCGAGGTTGAGAAGGTACGTCTGCTGCCCAAGCAGTTCTGGCAAACAGCCTATCACGCAAAAGGCCGGTCACTGATCGAGTCGCGGGAGTTTGCAACCGGACTGCGTTTGTACGTTCACGGCGAGGGCGAATTAAGAGACTGGGAACGCACATTGCTGTACTCCACCGCTCAGTGGGATGAGTTGCGCTCCAGGCTTGAGACTCCAGTCTCGATCCAAACTCAACGAGAGTTGGGCGAGTATCTTCTTCCAGCGGCCGTTACAGGCGCGATCACATTAGATGAGCTTGCGTCTCAGATGCAAAAAGTCGGTACCAGCGACCCGTTTAATACCTTCGGCGCCGTAACTGCAATTCAGTGGTTGACCGTTGGTATCGGGATGATTATGAAGGGTGCAGAGCTTCCGGAATCTGCACGGCAAGCCCTTCGCCGGCTATTTCCTACGTTCGACGCGCTATCAATAACAGATCCTGTGTTTTCAAAGAGGCTGATCTTCTTGAAGCTGTTCCTTGGTGTCAATTCCGACCGGCTTCCGATAGCGCCGAGCACCATTCAGTTGGACCCTAAGTGGCTCGCCGATGCGCCTGTCTTTCTTGGCGCGTGCGGGACAGTTCCTCCGCCCGCTCTAGCACTTCTGTCAGGCGTTAGCAAAATCTTGAGCGATGGAGTAAGAGGCCAACGAAACATTAGGCTAGCTCTCAGCTACATCCAGAACCTGCGCGAATCGGATTTTGTTGTTATTGATTGGTCCAAGGCGGACGCCGACTCTCTGTGGCGATTCCTTGAGGGCCCGAATTCCGAGTTTCGAGACCCAGCTCGCTTCGCTCTCCTCGATGCTTTTCAAGGTCCGGCTTCTTATGCCTCTTTAGCTGGCTTGTTTGGTTCAGCAATTCCCGTACAATTCGATGATCTGCAGCCCGAGCCCTTCGCACAATCGATCTCGCCCGACCCAGAACATGGACTTGAACCGTACGTCGAGATGGCAGACCGTGCAGGAGCACTACAGAAAGTCCTCCGTCAAGGTCTATTATTGCGTCCTCTCAATGGCAAACTCCAAGCTGTGCACCAGGCCATCGATACTTGGCAACGAGCCGCACGCCAGTGTGTTTTCGCGACTGCAAAGAGAGAAGCTGACAACATAGCGCTTGCTGAGGACGATGAGCTCGGCGCGTGAACGAAAAGCTTCAATGACATACCGCGTTAGTTAAGCTAGTAGGGAGACAACAATGCTCAACGCAGTGCACCAAAGCTATATCAGTCAACTTCCAATAGGCTCGGTTCCGGAAACACTCGAAGCGCCTGATCTACAAGCCGTAGATATTGACAAGCTTCCAAGCGGATTGGTGACAGGATCAAACTTGGTTCAGTTTCCGGCGGCGGCAAGCCCTGAACTGAAATCAAGCGTTACACTCTCACTCTTAGCGGCGCAACGCGTGGCCGCAAATGATGGAGTGGTTCAGTCACCAGATCAGTGACTTCATCGTCACAACACCGTTTTGGAAAATTTGAATTGGCTGAACGAAGGAGGCGGCTTTGTTAATTCGCAGTTTAGGTCAATCAACGTGGCCGTGCATGAGGCTATTATTCCGTTTCTAGCAGCAGCATTTGGTCCAGCTGTTGCCGCAGGTGCATTGATCCTGACTGCGCTTAAACAATTGAAAGAGATGGACAAAAATTCACCTTGGATCACTTTTTTTGATGAGCAAAGCCGTCGTTTCAACATAACGGAATATCAATTTTCGGTGGTTCAAGTTGTCAACAACAATGTTCAAATAAAGCTTGCCGCCGCCCGCTTCGATGCGTCGTACGGACAAACGCAGATTCTGTTTTTCAAAATCAAGCAGGAAAATGCGGCTTTTCAATCTGCTAGCGGAACGTATTCAACTCAAGCGGATCTTCTCGCAGAAATGAATACAGCACTCAAAGCGAAGATGGCTGGTTTCACGGCAACTTTTATCAGGAGCTTGCCAGACAATTTACTTAGGTAGATTTGTATTCAGTGCACCGCCTAACAGAGTCGCTACCGATGTGGGCCCCCAACCCACGATTCGCATTGTTTGTCAGTTCGTCGCCAACAAAGAACGGTTGACTCTAACGTGGTCGGATGGCGTTGGAGATTTCGACTCTGTATCTCGCCAAAACTCGGAAGGCCGTGAAACTCGGTCGTAGTAACAATGTTACACGCATTTCACGCGTTCTTCATTTCAAACGCATTTTGGCTTTTGGCGAGGGACAGCCCTGAATGTGGCGACAACTCCTACACAGCATAATAGTTGGAGACAGAAGCGGCGAAGCGGCGTAAGCGTCGGGTCTGAACCGTATGAAGCGGCCGCTTACAACCATTTTCTGGCGCGGGCAACGATACGGACAATCCGAGAGTGTGACGGCAACAAATAGCCTGTTCTGGACTTGAGCATGAGGCCGTTCCCAATATTGGCAACGAACTCTTCCATATGTTCGCCCTCAATAACGCTGCTCACCCCGTAGACCTGGGCCGCTAAAATGTCCAAATGGTCGTTGTGTGCGATTTTATTGGGCACTTCCTTGTCGAGATGCCTCCTGATTTGCCATGCATAGAGATCGGCAGCCTTAAGCGGGAGAATGTCTTTATCGTGTCCGAACGTTGGTGTGAGTCCCATCCTGGCGCGCACTTGGTCCGATACATTCGCTCTCACGAACTTATACCACTTCAGTGCTTCTTTACCGATCCGACCTTGGTCATCAAACACCCAATCCACCACCCCGTCGATTCTTGCTTTGTCCATGAAGGCGGCAACCGAAAGTATGACGTTATAGAAGCAGAGAAAGTATGGGCTGTCGAATTGGGAGGGCACGTGACTTTTTGCGACGAGATCATAGTTCGGCCACGCCGTGACGCTTTCAACTCTGAACAGGGCCGTTCTCTTAGTTAGGCGTACTAGTTTTCTAATTCTTCGGTCTCTTTGCTTTTCTGTCCAGATGCGCGTACCGTTAGGCCTTAGTAATCTGATTGCTTTTTGCATCTTAAAGTCCGGGGTTTTGGGTTCGTGATTGCAGATATTCTCCCACTTGATCGAAAATCTCTGCCACTGTTTTGGACATGCGACGAACCCAGCCAGAAGAAATATGTTTCCCCGGTCCTTGCCTTCACCGCTACCACTGTCGTCGACGTAACCGAGCAAATTGGCCATGGACGCATTGTCGCTCACGGGTGTTCGAATCAGCAAATCGCTCTTTTGTTGTTGGGTTCGGCATAGTGGATTGGATTGCCGCGCTTGCTGTAAGCGCGACACAGAAGCAATGGTTGCACTGTTAGACCGAGCAAGAGCGGCAGCAAAATAGGCTGCTCAATCCGTCAGAAAAAGATTTATGCCCAGCCAAGCGACCACGGTGAAAAGCAAGGCCGCAAGTAAGCGAGTTCTTCCGTCGGATCAGTAGCGACAAACGCTCTTGTATTGAGTGGTCCGGCCAACTTCCGGGTGGTTCGGCAAACCGGAAGTGATCGCTCCTCCAAAATCTGTAAAGGAAGCGAGGGGACTCGAAGACGCGACCTCTTGCGCGACAAGCAGATTTTCCAACGAGCAAACAAAATGTGTGCTTGCCCGAGAGAATGCGTGCCAAAACTACGTGTGACAGAGCCGCTTCTGTGCACAAAAGCTTTTATCCCATTTTATCCCAATACGCTGCCAGGTGTGCCCAAACCGTCCAGAGCGAGCCGAGCGCCGTCTAGTGTTATCATTAGTTTAGGCTGGAGCCGAGGCGCAACCACCCGCCTTGAAAATCGCTAGACTCGAAAGGGTCTCGTGGGTTCGAATCTCACCTCCTCCGCCACTAAATCCCAAGCGCTCTTAGATTTAGAGACGACTGACAATCTCTCTGACGAGCATAGCCTTTATCCCAATTTATCCCAATCACCGAATTGCCTGCCCCAGCGGTCCGCGAAACCGTTAGGCTCGGAAGAGTTTCAAGGGAGCCCCTTATAAAAAAAGGTTAGGCGTTCGGTAGAGTGCGGGTGCGTCAAGATCAGAAGCCTGCAAGGATTCAGATACAGGATTCGACTTACCTGCTGGCGTTAACACCAGGAAGTCCGGGATTCAGTTCCAAGCCCATACCCGAGAACAACTTGCCGCAATTGTTCCTCAAAGACGAAATGCAGGGTCTCGGATGTGTAACGCATGGCTAGGGAACTCACGCGACGGACCGTAACATTGTCGGAGGTTGTCGTTACGGCGAAACGAAATCGGTGTCAGTATCACTACACCAAGAGAAGTAGGAGCGTTAAGAGGAGCACGGTGGTAATTGAAAGTCCGCAAGGAGGTTGACCTTATCCCCTCACAGGGAGTAATCATTAACCGTTCGAGCCCCGACAAGTCTGCCACGATAGTTAATTCCCGGCCTTAAGTCTTCGGAAGTTGCTTGGGGGGCAGGAAGTGAACGCGGGGTATCAGTCATCATGTTCAAGATATTGACCCAGCTCACTCTAATACTTGCAACGTCTCTCGCCCCCCAATTCTCGTGGGTGGCTGGCGGTCAGGCCTACTCAGGCAGCAGCCAGTCTTTACCTAGAAGCCCGGTAACTCTCGGCCCTGTTTTCAAGCTAACAGTAAATTCAAATCCGTTGTACCGCGTTTCCTATACTTACGATTTCCCCGGGCAAAAGGAAATCTATATACGCGGTGTAGGGACTGTGAGTCCGAAAGGAAATCTTAACTATCTCCACTCGGGCGAGACCATAGAGTTCCTCGATTCACCCAGCGGAAACTCTTTATATGTAGCGAAACTTGAGCATCCCAGTATCTTAATGGGCGGATCTGCACCTGCAATCCCTGACGAAATTCAGTTCCCTCGGGAGTCCCGCCGGGGCCATTGGCGCGGGCAACGTCCTTTCGCTGAAAAAGCCTTTAGTGTCTTGGAGCAGTATTTCCGGTCGGGATACCGCGCTTTCGAAAAAGACTCCTCGCTGTTTTATCTCACAACCTACACGGAAGGCCCGGAAGCAGCGGACGGAACTCGCACGCAAGTCTCTGTTCTTATATCTCATCCCGCCAAGAGTGATCCTCAAGACGTCGCGTTCACCGTAGCCTTCACGGCCCGAGAACGAAGAAGTCATACGGACTGGCGTGATGCGGCTAGCGACGCCGCCAAGAAGAGCGCGGAGACGTTGGTTGATGAACTCCTGAATGCTCTCCAACGATAGCGAGGCGCGCCAATGAGATTCTCGGTCGCACAGCTTTGGATCCTTTCGGTCTTTGTTGGTTCCTTGCTGCTGGAACTGTGCCTCATCGGTGTCTCCTACGCTGAGAACGCCATATACCCACAGGACCTGCGCGACCTCGCAATCCGGTTCTTGACTATCTATTCCGTGCCGTTGGGCTTGATCATTTCGGGAATCTTCGCAAAATCCGGTTCTTCCGAACGAGTCGCGCCCAGCCGTGCCTTCTGGACCGCCATCGCTCTCGCCGCGATTTGGAACGCGCTCATTCTGGGACGCACAGTCCTCTTCACCTTCGCCTCTGAAGACCGGGTCAGTACCTTGGTTGACTTCATAACCGGGGTCGCTGCTGCGAGCTCCTTCCTTACCGTGGCCGCTTTGACCTATTTCTTTACCACCAGCAACGATAAAGAGAATCGCGATGAGCAATCCGACAAGCTACCATGACAGATTCCCTGAGACGGCACGCGATGGTTCGCGTGCGCTACAACGTGACACTTGCAGTCATTTCTTGATCATCCGTCGTGCAACCCTTCGCTTTGGCGGCTTCTTCCAAGTGACGCTTTATCCGATTGCGCTGCTCACTTTCGTGATACTTCGCGGTGTTTTCTTTCCTTCCCCGGCCGAGGCATATGAATGGCCCAGTGCAGCGAAGGCTTCGCCGGAAGCTAACTCGACGCACTGGCAAAATCCAAGCTCAGCCCAAGAGAATGCGAAAGCCCTTGAGGCAGCCATCGATCACGCCACCCAGTTAGCTACTGAGGCTCAGGGCCTCATCGAAACGGGCAATCTTGACCAGGGCGAAAACAAAGTTCGTGAAGCTATCGCCGCCTATGACCGCCTCCCCGATGCGAACGCCGTGGCGATCTTTGGCCACGCGAAGTGCTACGTACTCCTCGGAGCTGTCGCCAACAAACGGGGCGACGCCCCAAAGGCCTTCAAGTTATTGCAACAAGCCGCTTCCCTTTACGACAGGTTAGGGGGCGAGTCGGCCGTCCGCAACCTAGTGGAGACCCTAGAACTAATGGCCCAGCTCCTCATAAAAGTAGGCCAAATGGAAGACGCCCTCACCGTGCTGCGAAAAATAGACGATGTACAGAACGGGGCTGATTCCGCAGTTCGTGCAAAAAACAAAAGCAACATCGGCGTGGCGTTGCAACGCTTAGGACGCCAACGCGAAGCCGAAGAACAGCTTCAACAGGCTGTGACACTCTCCGGTCTGGGTGGTTCAACCGCGGAAGAAAAGGCTGACTATTTGTACAATCTCGGTTTGACGGAAGCTGAGCTGGGCCAGACAAAGTCAGCTATTGAGCACTACCGGCAATCCCTGGGGTTCTTGGAAGGATTGGATAACAAAGGGGAATCAAGGGCCCAGACCTCGGCGGCGCTTGCGCAGGCGCTGATAGACGAAGGAGATCTTGATGAGGCCCTCAGGCTACTTACTTTAGCCTTCGACGCCATTGAGAACAAGCCGGAATTGCGCGAGCTTAAAGCGAAACTCTTTATCGCGCGCACTCTCGCTATGCCTGACGACACACGAGGCCAAAAGGGTGCAATTGTGAAGATTCTGCGAGAGGCTCTATCGCTGGTCGAAGGTCAAAAAGGGACCGAAGAAACACAGGAAACCTGCCTTGTGAGCCTCGGCGGGCGGCTCCGGCAAATGGGCAATCTTGAGGAAGCTATCCACACCTATAGGGAGGCCTTAGCCAGGCTCAGCGAGAGACCGTCTAGCCTGACGGGCGAACAGTTGGCCGACCTCTACAACAATTTGGCAGGCTACCTTCTGGAAAGTGGATGTGCATCGGAGGCTTTGGACAGCTTTTTGCTGAGCCTTAGCAATGAGTGGCAACGGATGTCCGGTCGCCTGCCAGCGATGACGCAGAAGAATACGTATGACGCGGCGGCAAACGTCGCGCAGCGGGCGAACATTATATACTCCGTTGCTCTTACTTCCCCACACACCATGGCTCCCCGCGCCTACGAGGCCTTGCTTCAGACCAAGGCGTTGTATTCCGAGGCCAATCGGGCTCGAGAGCAGAGGTTGTTCCATGCTAACGCGGCGGGCGCTTCCGCAGCTCGTGAGCGTTATGTCGAACTCCGGCGACGGATTTCCCGCAGAACATTGGATTCCGCTCATGCAGAAGTGGCGGTGTCAAACGAGGCCATGGCACAAATGGCCTTGGAGTTGAACCGCCTTGAACGTGACCTTCTTGCTGCCTCCAGGGGCCTGTCTGGCGACTTCGATCTGAAACCCGTGCATGCCAGCCAAGTCTGGTCTCAACTGCGGCCCGGCGAGGTTCTCGTCGATTATTTTAGGTATTCAAGCTTGGACCTCAAGACTCGAAAAGAAACGGGCATACGTTATGGAGCTTTCGTGGTGCATGCGGGCGGCCTCATTGAAGCCGTCGACCTCGGTGAAGCAGCAGCGGTGGTGAGCGCAATTGAAGCCTTTCGAAACTGTGAATCGAGACAAGTAGCCAACGCTACTTTTAACGAGGACGAGTTGGCCAAATTCGGCGAGAGCGTGCGGCGGCTTGTCTTCGATCCGCTTTTGCCGTCGAGGGATTCTCTCAAGCGGATTTACGTGGCGCCTGACGGCGTTCTGGGGCTTTTTCCGTTCGACGCCTTGCCCACGGCCAAGGGGCCTGGAGGGTGGAGGTATTTGGCGGAAGATGTGGAGGTTGTGAACCTGATAAGCGGGCGGGAATTAACGAGAACTGCTTCAGGCCGGTCGCCCAGCATCGAGGTGTGGTTGCTCGGTGATCCCGACTTCGATGCCACGCCAAATCAACGCATCGCGGCATTTAACGATCCGGTCCATCTCGATGACGTGCTGATTGTCGGAAAGGCCGGGTCGGCCGCGAAACAAGGCTCAATCTTGATGGGCGAGTCGCCACCTTCGGACGACGCCTCTGCGGACATCCCAGCAAATTGGCAGGGAATGCACGAGACCCAGCAAATTGTAACCTCGGCCGCGGAGCAGGCGAGCAAGGCTGCATTGAAAACCAGAGTCCTCCTCGGGGCCAACGCTTCCGAGGAAAACCTTTCTCGAGTGTCGTCACCACGATTGCTGATGTTCGCAACCCACGGTTACTTCATGAAGGCAATGCCGTCCGTTCACTTCGAAATGTCGGTGAATATTGAGTACGGAAACGACAGCTGGAAAACGGCCTTCCGTGATGAAGTTAAACCCGGCGAGAAAGTGAATGGCTTCATCCTCGACAACCCTGACGTTTGGCAAACGATGGATCCTTTGCACCGCTCCGTGATGATCCTCGCGGGCGCCAATCGTAGGGTCCACCATGTCGTTCGTTATTTGGTCAACGGCCAGTTGTTATCACCCGATCAGGTCTCAAAGCTGCCGCCCGTCGGCCAAGAGGCCGAAAGAGAGATCGGCGATGGGCTGTTAACTGCTTATGAAGTTCTAGGAATGAATCTGACTGGAACCGACTTGGTCGTCTTGGCGGGATGCGAGTCCGGCCTCGGTGTATCAGTGGACTCCAAAAATGCCTCGGGTATGATACAGGAAACCGAGAGCGTTGTCGGGCTAAGGCAGGCGTTTACCATTGCGGGCGCCCGGTCCGTGGTTACCAGTATGTGGGACGTACCGCTAGACGAAACGGTTCAGCAAATGAGTGCCTTCCTCAATGCGTGGCTGTCCCGCGAGCGCCCTCGCTATCAGGCGTTTCACGAATCGCAACTCAACGCGCTCCACGCAGTTCGAAGTAAGAACCTGGGCGGGCATCCGTTCTGGTGGGCGGGATTCATCTACTTCGGAGATCCCGGTGACCGGTGATACTGCCACACGGTTCGCGTCATCGAGACTTAGAAAAGCTGGGCGGGCTCTCTAAGTCCCGTTCTACAGAAATCCATTCTTAGGTATTCCAACGATGAGTTTCTTTTTCGTAGGATGTGCGGCGGTCCGCGAAACCGTTGGGCTTGGAAAGGGTCTCGCCGGTTCGAAATCCCTCGATCCGGCACGAGGTAAGGTCAACATCTGCAAGTTATGTCTCGTGGATAAGTGCCATCTCGAGCAGTCACATTTGGTGCGCCGGTCTAGGAAAGCGCTTTATTCCCGATGGATTCTCTCGGTGGCTGACTTGATGTCTATTGTTAGGTGACATTTGCTGACGAGAGGGGACGCAACGAGACAGGTTGAACTCTTCCATGCTTCGGCAGGTTGGCGTGTGCAAACTATGGCTGACGATTCCAGGCAGAAAATTCGACATAGGAGTGCCAGCCCGCTGGCGCCAATGGCACGTGTTAGCTGGGTGGAACACGGGAGCTTGTGCTTAGGGTGTTAGCTGACACGCTTTGGTCCAAAGTTTGGATGGAAAGGCCTTTCGCGAGGCCGTGAGAGCGAAATGAATGAATGATACAGATCGCTGTAAGTCGGCACTATCACCATAGTTGTGACGCGGCTGGGTGCAGGAGACTCGCTAGCGTGGCCAATCTTTCTTGGGCCTGGAGCTGACCATACCGCTGCGAGGTTCGGAGGGCAGAAAAGGCTGTCAGGACAAGGTAATTGGGCGGATAATGGCGTCCCTAGTTTGCCGGAAGGCTTTTGCAGCTTTCGTGATCAAACGAAATTGTGCGACATTCCGCGACGGGCGCTGCACTTCGTCAGTTGTCGCTTGAACGCCTCTTCAGCGTTGTTTAGATTCCGTTCGAGCGAGGGCAGATTTAGTTTTTGGCCCATGTGAAGTTTGGGCTTATCGGTGGACGATGTGACGTTGGTCAATAACACCCGAGGAAGAGCGGCCACCTCTGACGAAGGGAAGGCAGAGAATCCCAGCCCGCTGCCGTCGCCTTCTCTCCCAAAGGGTGGCGGTGCGATTCGAGGCATCGGTGAGAAGTTCGCCGTCAATCCAGTCACAGGCACCGGGTCGCTGACCGTACCGATCGCCGCTAGCCCTGGACGTTCGGGGTTCGGCCCCCGGTTGAGCCTCTCGTACGATTCTGGCGCCGGTAATGGCCCGTTCGGGTTCGGGTGGCACATGGCGCTGTCTTCGATTACCCGCAAGACCGACAAGGGCTTGCCGCGTTACCTCGACGACAACGAATCCGACGTCTTCATCCTGTCCGGGGCCGAGGATCTCGTGCCCGTGCTCGACGAAAAGGGGGCGCGCGTCAACAAGCCACGGACCTTGCACGGCGTGAGCTACCAGGTTCGCCGGTATCGGCCACGCATCGAAGGGCCATTCGCCCGGATCGAGCGTTGGACTGCCGTTGACACCGGCATCAGCCACTTCCGCAGCATTACGCAGGACAACGTTACAACGCTCTACGGATTCGAGGACGACAGCCGTATCGCATCTCCTGCCGATCCGCGCGCAGTCTTCTCGTACTTGATCTGCCGAACGTTCGATGACAAAGGCAATGTCGCGATCTACAGGTATGTCGCCGACGACGCCGTTGGGGTGGACCGATCATTCGCGCACGAGGCGAACCGAACCGACGTGGTTCGCGCAACCCAGCGTTACTTGCAAACGATCCGCTACGGCAACACGCTGCCGTATTTCCCGGACTGGTCGGAGCTCGGCCCCGAGACCGCGCTGCCCAATGACTGGCACTTCCAGATCGTGTTCGACTTCGGCGATCACGCGACTGACACGCCGACGCCTTTGCCTGATCGCGCGTGGCCGGTCCGCCCCGATCCCTTCTCCAACCATCGTGCTGGCTTCGAAATTCGTTCGTATCGTCGCTGCCAGCGCGTCCTCGTATTCCACAGTTTCGAGCAAGAAGAAGGCGTAGGCTTGGACTGTCTCGTTCGATCCACGGATTTTCGCTATTCAGACCAAGACGGCCCGACCGATCCGAAGAACCCAATCTACACGTTTCTGACTTCTGTCACGCAGAGCGGATACCGGCGACAGCAGAGCGGATACCTGCGCCGATCAATGCCTCCGCTGGAATTCGAGTATAGCGAACCGCAGATCCAAACTGATGTGCTTACGTTGGATCCGGAAAGCCTCTCGAATCTTCCCGAGGGCCTCGATGGATCGCGATTCCAATGGGTGGACTTAGACGGCGAAGGTCTATCAGGCATCCTCTCTGACTTCGGCGACGCGTGGCAGATCAAGAAATCGGACGGCAGCTTCGCGACGGTCGCTCACTTCGGTCCGCTCGCACAAGTTGCCCACCTGCCGTCGCGCAGCGACCTCGGCAGACATCAGAGGCTCCTGGATCTCTCCGGCGACGGCCAGCTAGATGTCTTGACTTTGGAGCAACCGGCGCCTGGTTTCTTCGAGCGAAGTCGACACAAGAAGTGGCTGCCGTTCCGACCATTTGCTTCGTTACCGCAACTGCCGTGGTCCGAGCCCAACCTAAAGCTCATCGATGTTACCGGGGATGGGCTCGCGGATGCTCTGCTCACCGAGGACGGCGTCTTCACGTTCTGGCCCTCACTCGGCCAAACGGGGTTTGGAGAGGCCGAACGCGTGCTGACGCCGTGGGACGAAGAGCGCGGGCCGGCCGTCGTGCTCGCTGATGGCACCGAGACCATCTTCCTCGGCGATATGACGGGAAGCGGGATGAGCGATGTGGTTCGGGTTCGCAACGGCGAAGTTTGTTACTGGCCCAATCAAGGTTACGGCCGGTTCGGATCCAAAGTGACGATGGATGCCGCGCCGCGATTCGTCGACGAAGCGCGCTTCGATCCGCGACGCGTTCGTCTCGCCGACATCGACAGTTCCGGAACGACCGACCTTCTCTACATAGGCGATGACGGCGTCTACGTGTACTTCAACCGTTCGGGCAACTCTTGGGCCGAACCGCAACGATTGGCTGTGTTCCCTACGGCGGACACCCTGAGCTCGGTCCAAGTCTTCGATCTGCTCGGGAACGGCACCGCATGTTTGGTCTGGTCATCGCCACTTCCTGCCAACGTCGCGGCGCCGCTCCGGTACGTCGACTTGATGGGCGGGCAGAAGCCCCATCTCATGATCCTGTCGCGTAACAATCTCGGCGCCGAGACTCGTCTGCGCTACGCTCCATCGACTCGCTTCTATCTCGCCGACGAGATGGCCGGCAAACCTTGGGTGACACGGCTGCCGCATGTCGTCCATGTCGTAGAGCGCGTGGAGACCTTCGACTTCATCGGGCGCAGCCGATTCGTCTCGCGCTATGCTTATCACCACGGCTTTTACGATGGCTTCGAGCGCGAGTTCCGCGGCTTCGGAATGGTCGAGCAATGGGACACCGAAGAGCACCGCGGTGACACTGATTTCCCCGAAGTAGACGATACGAACTGGAATGACTCGTCGTGGGTGCCGCCGATGCTAACGCGGACGTGGTTTCACACCGGCGTGTTCCTCGAGTCCCGCAGCATCTCGAAGCACTACGCGCACGAATACTGGATCGAACCGGCATTGCGTCCAGATAGCCGCGTCGCCGACCGAGAAGCCATGCAGGTCCCCGACAGCGTCATCACCTCCGACGTTCCGCTCAGCGCCGTGGAGCTGCAGGAGGCCTGTCGTGCGCTAAAGGGGATGGCGCTTCGGATCGAAGTCTATGCTGAAGACGGCTCGGCGCTCGCAGTCAACCCGTATTCCGTCACCGAACAGAACTTCACTGTTGAGTGCAAGCAATCGATGGGGATCAACCGTCACGCGGTGTTCTACACACACCCACGGGAAACGATCGCGTTTCACTACGAGCGGCGGGCAGACGATCCGCGCGTCACGTATGACGTCACGCTCGAGACCGATCCATTCGGTAACGTCAAGCGCAGCGTGTCGATCGGCTATGCGCGCCGGGCCGGGTATCCGGATCCCGAGCCCACGCTGTCCGATTCGTTCCGCGGAATGCTCGCCTACGATCAGACACGCCTTCACGTCGCTGCGACCGAGAATCGGTTGACCAACGATCTGACTGATCCTGCAAAGCACGCGGACGCCCATCGAACGCCGCTACCATCTGAAAGCATCACAGCCGAGTGGACAGGCATCTCGCCGACGTCGAAGGGCACGGGGATCACGAACCTATTCTTGTTCGACGAGCTGGACACGCTGTGGACGACGGTGTCGGATGGCAATCACGACATCCCTTACGAAGAGGTTCCTGCCTCCGACGTCAATGGCGCCGGGACGTCCGCGAGCGCCCCCATGCGGCGCATCGTCGAGCACACGCGCACGCTCTATCGGAAGGATGATCTCAGCGGTCTTCTCGCCCCTGATCATGTTGAGGCGATGGCGTTCCCCGGCGAGTCCTACCACCTGGCCCTCACCCCCGGGCTCGTCACGCGCATCTTCGGCGCTCGGGTTCAGGACGGCACGCTATCCACCGATGGTGGCTACGTTCACTTTCCGCCATCCGATGTCGCTCAGCCGCCGCCCGACGACAATTGGTGGATCCCATCCGGCCGTGTCTTCTATTCACCGGGTGACGCCGACACCGCAGCCCAGGAACTGGCCGAGGCGCGCGCTCACTTTTTCTTCCCTCGCCGTGCGGTCGATTCATTCGGCGGAATCAGCCGTGTCGGCTATGCATATGATCTCCTCCCAGCGGCGACCGTTGACGCGGTCGGCAACGCGACGGAGGTGGCCAATGACTATCGCGTGCTTCTGCCGTACTTGATCAGCGATCCCAATGGTAATCGTAGTCAAGTGGCCTTCGACGCGCTCGGGCTTGTCGCTGGCACCGCCGTCATGGGCAAGGTGAGCGAGACCCTCGGCGACTCGCTCGCCGGTTTCCTTCCCGACCTCGACGACACCACGGTCCTCGCGCATCTCGCGAATCCACTCGCCGATCCGGTGAGCATCCTGGGCGACGCGACGACGCGGCTGCTCTACGATCTCTACGCGTACGACCGCACTCGCAACAGCGCGCAACCCGCGCCGTTCGTGGTCTACACGTTGGCGCGCGAGACCCACCGCTCTGATCTCGGAGACGGGAAGGCAACGCTTTACCAACACGCGTTCACTTACTCCGACGGCTTCGTACGCGAAATCCAGAAGAAAGTCGAGGCCGAGCCGGGGCCGCTCGTCGACGGTGGTGCCGACGTCAGCCCCAGATGGGTTGGCTCCGGCTGGACGATCTTCAACAATAAGGGAAAGCCAATTCGGAAATACGAGCCGTTCTTCAGCAGAACGAATCAGTTCGAGTTCGCCCAAAAGGTCGGCGTCAGCTCGGTCGTGTTCTACGACTCCGCCGATCGCGTCGTCGCGATGCTGCATCCGAACAACACTTGGGAGAAAGTCGTCTTCGACTCGTGGCGACAGGATAGCTGGGACGTCAACGACACGGTCCTGATCGCCGATCCGCGCAAAGACGGCGATGTCGGCGATCGCTTCAAGCGATTTCTCGGCAACGATCCCAACGGCTGGACATCGTGGCACGACCAGCGGATTGGTGGTGCATTAGGTGACGACGAGAAAGCTGCCGCCAAAAGGACCGAAGCTCACAAGGCCACACCCACGATCACGCATTTCGATTCGCTCGGCCGCACTTGTCTAAGCGTCGCGGACAATGGGGCTGACGGTCGCTATCCGAGCCGCACTGGCTTCGACACCGAGAACAAAGCCCTCGTGGTATTCGATGCGCTTGGTCGCCGCGTGTTGGAATACTGCGTGCGCGAACCGCGCAACGGCGGAGGCTTCCAATACGTCGCCGGTTACGACATCGCCGGCAACGCGCTCTACCATAATGGCATGGACGGCGGCGAGCGGCGCAGCCTTTCCGACGTGGCCCGCCATCCGATTCGCTCGTGGGACGCTCTCGGCCACGCATTCGAAGTGAGCTATGACTTGCTTCGCCGGCCGACGCATCGCTACGTCAGCACCAACGACGCATCCAAGATCCTTCTTGATCGATCAATCTACGGCGAGGGGATGCCCGACCAGAACCTGTGTGGTCGTCTGTTTCGGCAATACGACACCGCCGGTCTGCTCATCCACGATCGGCACGATTTCAAAGGCAACCTCGTCAACAGCACTCGCCAGCTCGCGATCGAGTATCGCCAATCCGTGGACTGGTCCGCGCTTGCCAATCTCACAGACGCGGGCGCGCTCGACGCTGCTGCGAAGCCACTGTTGATCGACGCGGACCGATTCTCCGCGACGACCACCTATGATGCGCTCAACCGAGCGATCCAGACAATCACACCGCACAGTCCGACGATGAAGCCCAACGTGATCCAGCCTTCCTACAACGAGGCCAACCTGCTCGAGAAGGTCGACGTGTGGCTGCAGCAGTCGGCCACGCCTTCGAAGCTACTCGACCCGAGCACCGCCGACCTCTACGCGATCACGAACATCGACTACAACGCTCGCGGTCAACGAACCGTACTGGCACTTGGCAATGACACGATCACAACCCGCGACTACGATCCACTTACGTTCCGTCTTACGAACTTGAAGACCACTCGACCGAACTCGTTTCCGGTCGATGAACGGGTGGTTCAGGATCTGTCGTACACGCACGACCCGAGGGGCAACGTCACCCACATTCGAGACGACGCGGACATTCAGAACGTCGTCTATTTCCGTAATCAGCGTGTCGAGCCGTCGAACGACTACACGTATGACGCAATCTATCGTCTTGTCTCGGCTACTGGCCGCGAGCATCTCGGGCAAACGAACAGCAACTTGAATTCGCCGGGACAAATCGCCGACGACGACAGCTTGCGCACCAACCTGCTTCAACCGGGGGACGGCAACGCGATGGGAACGTATACGGAAAGCTATCTCTACGACTCCGTCGGGAACATCCTGGCGCAAGCGCATCAAGTCGCAAGTGGCGCGTGGACACGCCGCTACGCGTACGCCGAGCCGTCGCAGATCGCCTCGACGGAGACCAACAATCGGTTGTCTTCTACCAGCCTGCCGGGCGATCCAGATGTCGGTCCGTATTCCGCGATCTACGCACACGACGCGCACGGCAGCATGATCCGCATGCCGCATCTCCCACGGATGACATGTGACGAGCAGGATCGACTACGGTCGACTGCGCAGCAGATTGTCAATAATGGCACACCCGAGACGACGTTCTATACATACGATTTGGGAGGCGAGCGGCGGCGAAAAGTAACCGATGGTCAGGCGCAGCTGCGTCCAGTGGGACTGCGGAAACAGGAACGGATCTATCTGGGGTCGGTCGAGATCTATCGGCAGTTCGAGGCCAACGGAACGACGGTTAAACTGGAACGCGAGACGCTCCATGTCTTCGACGGGCCTAGCCGGATTGCGCTCGCGGAGACCCGCACACTCGGCATGGACCACGGGTCGCCGAAATTGGCGCGATACCAGTATGGAAACCATCTCGATTCGGCGGCATTGGAACTTGATGAGGCGGCAGACATCATTTCGTATGAGGAATACTTTCCATTCGGCAGCACGGCTTATCAGTCGATGCGTTCGCAGACAGAGACACCGAAGCGATATCGGTACACGAACAAGGAACGTGACGACGAAACCGCTCTTAACTACCATGGCGCTCGCTACTACGCTACGTGGCTCGGCCGGTGGACCGCACCTGACCCTGAGGGAACGAGGGACGGCACCAACCTGTACGCCTATGTCAAATCGAATCCATTGCGCCTAACCGATCCGAGCGGCCGCAAGAGCGTTCCCGAGGAAGGCTCGGCCGGCCTCAGGTCGCCGAAAGTCATCCAGGCGTATGTCGATACAGCCCTGTCTCTGCGAGGTACGAGAGGGCCTGGAGCTAGCCAACACGTTGTAGACACTCTGGCCGGCTTTCTCAACCGCGAGCTCGACAAGCTGAACATCCCTCGGCCCCGAGGAGGCGTCAAGATTCGACCAGAGGATAACCCGGAGGCTGCGGGCGGCTTCAGTCGAAGCGAGTGGCAGATTCACGTCACACCTGCCTCCCTGCCCGAGGGAAAGGGGCGCACGCTCACACAAGAAGAGTTCGCCGAGCTGGCCAAAACCCTCTATCACGAATACGAACATCTCGCCGAGGCATATGCGGCCATACGGCACGGCCTTGCCACTGGCTCCAAAGCAACGGTCAAGTCCGATCTGGGAGAGATTCACGCAAGCGTCCTCGCCCGGGCAAAGTCTCCAGCAGGCGCGACGCCGTTGGACAGGGGCCCGCTAGGCACCGCGGTCTATCAAGCTTACAAGACAGAGTTGGCGGATCCGCGAGAGCGAAGCCACCGACTCGCCACAGCCGAGCTTCGTTCGTTGGAAGTCAAACAGGCGAGGGCTGAAGTCCGCAGGGCTACCGGGGCATTCGAGGCCGAGAGGTCGTCGAGTCACGGGACTCTAATGAAGCTCTACTCCAAGGTGGCAGAGGCGAACCGGCAGGAAGCGGAGGCGAAACGGCTGCGCGCCGAAGCGGTCGAGGAGTATCGAAGGTTGCCCCTGGAGAGCCAACACCGAGGCCTGGAGGACAAGGTCCAGCGCCGCGTGCTTGAGGGCTTTCAGCGTTGAGCGACTGTAAGAAACTCTCGTCGACGCCGTCTCCGATCAGGGCGGCAAAATGCCGGGCCCACTTCTCGGCACGTGTCCGCGCAGAGTGCCGCCCAAGATGTCGGCCCGATAACTCTGATGTACGAATTGCTGGTGATCATCTTTTGATAGAACAGTAGCCTGCGGCGAGCAAGTCAAACGGAGAAACATCATGAACCTGCAAGGGCGCGACCTCAAACTGGATCTTAGTGGGGAGGATGTAAAGCTGCTGCACGCCGAACTTGCTCAGATTGGCTTAACCGTCGCTGCCGCAGAGCAACAGCGTGCTTTCTTTGGACCGGGAACGCGCGAAGCGGTGGTGCGCTTCCAACAAGAACAGCACCTCCCCGCCACCGGCGTTGTGGACGCCGCGACCGCCAAGGTCATCAATCAGGCGGTGGACGCATTGAAAGGGGAAACGTTTTTTGTCTCAGGGCGCGTCCGGAGCCCAGACCGCGCTGGCATCGGCGGGCTGAAGGTGAAGATTATCGACAAGAACCTGGGCGAAGATATTCCACTCGTCGAAGCGGTGACCGATCAGAACGGGCATTACAAGGCGCAATTCTCGGCGGCTGTCCTCG
>WNFJ01475339.1_pt3 | contig 25684 bp, 24 predicted proteins | sample 5400461 | NCBI WGS metagenome assembly WNFJ01 (sample SAMN13153349, study PRJNA577476) | soil metagenome | isolation source: 115 cm saprolite on Douglas fir-dominated hillslope | place: USA:California | collected 2013-09-17
GACATCCTGCTGCCCGACGGGTCGCCGTCGTACGCGGACCCGCGCTGGGTGCTCAAGCGCAACCTCAGCCGCGCCTCCGAGCTCGGGTTCACCTTCTACGCGCACCCGGAGATCGAGTTCTTCCTGCTGAGAAAACGCCCTGAGCCAGGCGAAAAGCCGGAGCCGATCGATACCGGCGGCTACTACGATCACACGCCGCACAGCATCGCGCATGACTTCCGCCGGACGGCGATCACGATGCTCGAGTCCATGGGCATCTCGGTGGAGTACAGCCATCACGAAGGCGCCCCGGGGCAGCAGGAGATCGACCTGCGCTACGCCGACGCCCTCACCACAGCCGACAACGTCATGTCGTTCCGGCTGGTGATGAAGGAGGTGGCGATCGAGCAGGACGTCTACGCGACGTTCATGCCGAAGCCGTTCACCGATCATCCTGGTTCCGGCATGCATACGCACGTGTCGCTGTTCGAGGGCGACAAGAACGCGTTCTACGAGGCCGGGGCGGAATTCCAGTTGTCCAAGACCGCCCGGGCGTTCATCGCCGGGCTGCTGCAGCACGCACCGGAGATCACCGCCGTCTGCAACCAGTGGGTGAACTCCTACAAGAGACTGTGGGGCGCGGCCGAACGGACCGCGGGCGCGGGCGGCGAAGCCCCGGCGTACGTGTGCTGGGGACACAACAACCGTTCGGCCCTGGTCCGGGTGCCGATGTACAAGCCGCAGAAGGGGAACGCGACGCGGGTCGAGTTCCGCTCCGTCGACGCCGCGTGCAATCCGTACCTGGCGTTCGCCGTGATCCTGGCCGCTGGCCTCAAGGGCATCGAGGGCGACTATGAACTGCCGCCCGGCGCCGAAGACGACGTGTGGGCGCTGACCTCCGCCGAGCGTCGCGCGCTCGGCATCCGGCCGCTGCCCCAGGACCTGGACCAGGCCATCAAGGTCATGCAGGACAGCGAGCTTGTCGCGGAGACACTGGGGGAGCACGTCTTCGACTTCTTCCTGCGCAACAAGCGCGAGGAGTGGCAGGAGTACCGCCGCCAGGTCACCGAATACGAGCTAGCCCGCTACCTCCCGATGCTCTGACCGGCGCCGCTTCCTGCCGTACCGCTTTTTCAGCTGAACGGTGCCGTTCGCTGATTGCAGTACGGCTTGCTACGTCCAGGTGACCACACTCTGCTCCAGTGCAGGTCACCTGGTGCGGGAAGCTTTCTTGCAGGGCCGCCCGCAGGTTAGCGTACGCCCGGCACAAGTGGCTCCGCACTGTCCCGACAGGACATGTAAGCGCTTGCGCGACCTCCTCCGTGCTGAATCCAATCCAGTACCGAAGCGCAACGGCGGCTTGCTGGTGTGGGGCAAGCTTGGAGATCGCGTCTCGGAGGATCAGCCAGTCGACCTCCTCTTCCTCCTGCCCCTCCATCCGAGCGTGATCGGGCATGCGGTCCTGGAGGTGTTCAGTTCGCCAGCGCACGCTCCTGCGGTCATGAGCGAGAAGTCGCGACATGACTGTCCGTGCGTAGGCGCCGCGTGCTGCGGGCTCGACCTCCTCCCAGCGCCGGTAGATGATGATCAAGGTCTCCTGGACAAGGTCATCGGCGGCGTGCCAGTCAGCACACATCATGAACGCGCTCCGCTGCAACGACGGACGCGACTGTTTCACGTACTGAGCGAACTCGCTGTCGGTGTCGGTAGCCATCCCCATGTCGCACCTGGCTGCTTCAACGAGGTCTTGTATTAGCTGGTAGATCCGGTCTACTTAAAGATCTTGATCTCTCGTGCAGCGTCGCGGGCAGTCGAACGCCTCTAAGAAGTATATACCGCCCGGCTCCGAAGCCGGAAATAGGGGACCGTAAAAACGCATGGAGATGAAGGCGCAATCAAGATAACAGTAAGAAGAGGCGGTTNTAGCGCATGGCAGCATCCAGGACTTCTCATTTCCGTCTTGCCGTGCACTGCTAGCCAGCGTGAATTCGGTTCTGAAGCCCCTGTACAGTTACTCGACTTGAGCAGCCACCCGGAAGTGGGTAGTTAGGTATGTGGCACCGCACAATACGTATCCTGCTCGTGGCCGCCATGGCGTGTGTAGGCTTGGCGGTATTGACGCCTCCGGAGAGATCGGCAGCAGACGTGCCCGATCAAACGATCCAAGCAAAAGGCTTTGATATTTGTCAGGCGCCAAGCGAAACGGTTATGGATAGCTGGTGGACAAGTTCAGTGACTCCGGCGAGTCCGCCCTCACGGCAGCGGTTAACGGCAACGATGTGTGGGCCTTGGAACCGGGCGACAAGGCCATCTACGCTTCAAGCGACCTGGGGCAATCCTGGTCCGCTGCGGCGACCACGGGGTTGCCAGCCGGAGCCGTGTGGATGGCACGTCCTGATGCCGAGGCTGGGCTTGCAATGGTTATCGCCGGGCATTGCGCATCCTTCAAAGCGGATTGCTCCACCGCGACTATGCTTTATCACAGCAATGACAGCGGGAAGACATGGGCAGAGGTATTCCCGTAACGCACCGTCCGTCGATACTGTTGCTTATGATCTCCGGCGCGTGCGCACTCATTACCAGAGCGGGGCTGCTCGTGAGCGCCGCTGTCCTACTACTAGCGGCATGCGGATCAGCCGGCTCGTCGGCCGGACAGCAGGCGTCGGGACAGCCATCCTCCGCCCTGGTGTCATCGCCATCAGTGTCCTCACCATCGGCCACTACTGGGGTGGCAGGCCTGCGCCCGTGCAGGACCTCGCAGTTGCGAGTCACGGTCGGTACCACGGGAGGCGCGGCAGCGGGGACCAGTTACCTTCCTCTCGATTTCACAAATGTTTCCGGTCGCAGTTGCATTCTTTCCGGCTACCCAAGGGTGTCTTTTGTCATGGGTAGCCCAGGTCGCCAGGTAGGTGACGCGGGGGCCGACGACATCAATTTCGGGCCTGTGACGGTGACTGTCGCGTCTGGCGCGAGCGCACACGCCTGGCTGGGCATCGCGGCCGTAGGGAACTACCCGCCGTCGCAGTGTGCCCCAGTCACGGCGCGGCGGCTTCGGGTTTATCCGCCCGGTCAGTCCAGTCCGCTCTACGCAGGCATCAAAGCATGGGCGTGTTCAAAGAACATCTCGAACAGCAGCCCACTGCTCATCACGCCGGTCCGATCTGGGCCGGGCATTGCGGGCCGAATACCCTGAAATGGTTCGCTCACATGCCAGGTATCACCTGGTCGGCCAGTCACAGCGCCTCGGGATTTAACCCCACACGTCGCGGCCTGCGGCCCGGCCCGGCCGCTACATCCCCATGCTCCGACCGCCCGGGCCCTAGGATTGGGGGAGCGGGCAGGCTGAGCCTGAGGAGGTGTGCTGACAGATGAGCGAGGGTGCCATCCGGCTAGAAGAGTTCGACCAGGACCTGCGGGACGTAGGCGACCGGTTGCTCGAGATCACCCGGGTTGAGTACGTGGACGAAGGAGTCCTGCTGATGATGAACCCAGCCGGGATTGAGCACCGCCGGATCATCCGGAGCATCGTCAAGACGGCGCAGCAGGCCTTCGATGCCGGGTTGATCGAGGTCAACTGGGAAACATACGAGAACTACCAGTGGGATCTGCCTGACGACAAGTCACGCCGGTTCTACATCCCGGACATCGTCTTCATCCACCCTGACGCGGTGACAGCCGAGGAGGAACGCGCCGCCATCGTGCTCATCGTCGAGGTGACCTCGCCCACGTCACCGGACACAGTCCTCAACGACCGGACGACTAAGCCGGTCCAGTACGCGAAGGCGGGCGTGCCGCTCTACCTGCTCGTCGACCAGGAGCTTGGCCGGTGGACCTTGCACGGGCTCCACGAAGGCTGGCAGCGCTACCAGATCGTGGCCGCCGACGCGTACGGCGAGGAAATCCCCCTTCCGGAGCCGCTCGGGTTCACTATCCCCACTGCGGACTGGCCGCGCTGGCTCCCTTAACCGCGGCGGCCGGCGGGCCAGGGAGGGCCTTTTCACTCCTCGAAGCGGCCGCCCAGGTACCTGGCCAGGAAGCGCTCGGCCGCGGCGTAGAACTTCAGCCGGTTCTCTGGTTTGGCGAAGCCGTGGCCCTCGTCGGGGAACAGCATGTACTCGTAGTCGATCCCGGCCTCAGCCAGCGCGGCGACGATCTGCTCCGATTCGGCCTGCTTGACCCGCGGGTCGTTGGCGCCCTGGGCGATCAGCAGCGGGATGCGGATGTCACGGGCCCGGGACAGCGGCGAGCGCGACCACAGAAACTCCTGGTCAGTTTCCGGGTTGCCGACCCGCTTGTACAGCTGCGCCGCCATCGTGCTCATCGTCGAGGTGACCTCGCCCACGTCACCGGACACAGTCCTCAACGACCGGACGACTAAGCCGGTCCAGTACGCGAAGGCGGGAACCGCCGTAGATCGCGACCCGGGCCGGGTCGGCCCAGCCCTGCTCCACCACGTACGCGACCGCGTCCAGCAGGTCGTCGTGCATCTTGGCGCCCCACTCGCGGTCGCCGGCGGATACGAACGCCTTGCCGTAGCCGGTCGAGCCGCGGTAGTTCACCTGAACGCACAGGTAGCCCCGGTTGGCCAGCCACTGCGCCTCTGGATTCCAGCCCCACACGTCGCGGGTCTGCGGCCCGCCGTGCACGTCGAGCACCGTCGGCAGCGCGGACCGGCCGCCACCCGGAGCGTCCGGGGGGAAGGTGACGTACCCGTGCACGGTCAGCCCGTCGCGCGCGGTGAAGGAGAACGGCTCCATCCGGGCCAGTTCGTAGCGCGACAGCTCGGGGCGGCTGTCGAACAAGAAGCTGCCGGTGCGGCTGGCCCGGTCATAGGCGAAGTACTGCACCGGGCCCGCGTCGTCCGTGAAGGCGATCAGCCACGTCGCGTCGGCCTCGTCGCGTCCGGCGAACGACGGGTCGCCGGGGTGAAGCGCCCGGATCGCCTTGTAGTCGGGCTCCACCACCGGGTCGAGCACGTGATATTCGGCGCGGTCCTTGAGCACCACTGCGATCTGCGGCTCCCGCGTGTCCGGGTGCAGCAGCGCGCCGGTGACGTCCGCCTCGGGGTCTTCGAGCAGCACCTGGGCAGCGCCGGAAGCAAGGTCGATCTTGCCCAGCCTGCCCGTGTTCACGCCGACCGAGCTGATGGCGACCAAGGACTTCCCGTCGCCGGTGAACGCCAGCACGTCGCTGGCCGGGGCGTCATCCGCCGGGATGGTCAGCAGCGTGCGCCAGTCGGCGTCCGCGCTGTCCCGGACGAGTAGGTCGAAACCGCCGTCGGGCAGCGGGGAGATCGCGCCGCGGACCACCATGTCCTCGTCCGCGAGCCAGCCGGCGTACCCCGGGTTCTCGATCAGCTTGGCCAGTTCCCCGGTCTTCAGGTCCAGCCGGAACACGTCGTGCAGCTGCGGGTTCTCGCGGTTCATGCCGACGAGCACCTCGTCGCGGTGGCTTTTGCGGGTGGCGATGATCCGGGCCTGGATGCCGTCGTACGGCGTCAGGTCGCGCCTGGTCATCGTGTCCAGGTCGACGTCGTACAGCCGCCAGTTCTCGTCACCGCCCGTGTCCTGCAGGTACAGCAGGTGCCTGCCGTCCTTGGCCCAGGCGAAGACCCGGACGCCCCGGTCGGTGTCGTCGGTGACCACCGTCGCGGCATCCCAGTCCACGCCCAAAGCGCCGGCAGCGCCCTCAGCACCGGAAGCGCCCGCGGCGCCCGGCGCGCCGATGGGCGCGACCCACACGTTGAGCACCCCGTCGCGTGGCGCTATCCAGGCCAGCCGGCTGCCGTCGGGCGAGATGTTAGGACTTACGCGCTCCGGGTTGCCGAAGAGCACTTCGCGGGGGATGAGTTCGGCCATGCCCAATGCCTACCACACCGAGCAAAGCGGACTGGCCCGGCCTCAGCCCGGGTTCGCCGGACGCGTACGACGTCAGGGGGCGGCCGCGTGCGGGCGGTCCGCGCGGGTGCCCACTCTGGCCCGGACCCCGAGGTAGATGACGACGACGGCGGCCAGGTAACCGACGTAGATCAGCAGTTGCAGCGGAGTGGGGGCGTCGCTGTAGCCGAAGAAGTTGTGCAGCACGTCCCCGAACGCGCTGTCCTGAGACAGCAGCCAGGCCGAGTGCCACATCGGCGCGCGGAGCAGCGGCAGCCAGCCGAGCTCCTGCATATTCTGTACCGAGTCGGCCAGCAGGCCCGCGGCGAAGACCATCAGCAGCACGCCGATGACCGTGAAGAACCTCGCCAGGTTCAGCCTGTGACCCAGCCGGTAGATCACGAATGCGATGCCCAGCCCTCCCGCCAGCCCGATCACGGCTCCGCTGAGGGCGCCCGCGGTCGAGGTGGAGAAGATGATGGCCAGGGTGAAGACCACCGTCTCCAGCCCCTCGCGGCCGACCGCCTGGAAGGCCAGCAGCGCGAGTCCCCACCGGGCCCGGCCGTCGAGCGCCGCGTCGGCGCGGGCGCGCAGTTCCGTGGACAGGGACCGGGCGTGCCTGCGCATCCAGAACGTCATGTAGGTCAGCACGGTGGCGGCGAGGAGATAGGTGACGGTCTCGAAGATCGTCTGCCCGCGCGAGCCGTTATAGCTGCGAATGGTCTCAAAGGCCACGGCCCCGCCCGCGGTCGCGAGGATCAGCGCGGCCCCGACTCCAAGAAACACGTCACGGAAGTGCTCCCGCCGCCCGATGCGGTTGAGGTACGCCAGCAGGATCGCGATGATCATGCTGGCTTCGACGCCCTCGCGCAGGAAGATGATGAGCGTGGCGAGCATCCACGGGCCTCCAGCAGTACGCGTGTGAACCGGCTAAGTCAATGTTAGGCAAGGCAAACCTTACTTCATGAAGGGCCTGGTGGCATAGCCCGGGAGGAGACACGCCCTGCCCACGACGCCTTGGGTCCGCCCCGCCTGGCCCTGGGCAAGCACCACGGGGCCGCCCGGGCATCTGGGTGCGGTGCCGCCGTCAAGAGGACACCCGGGGCCTTGCCAGCTCCGGCTGGCTGAGGCAGGGCCGTGACGGGCGACAGGCGCCGCCGCCTGTGCCAGGACCTGCCGGCGCCGATGATCCCGCGCTGGAGCAGGCGAGGCTGGCCCGCCTGGCGCCACGCCTGGCAGGACTCATGGCATGCCCCGCCCCGGAGGTCCGGATGCTCAGGTGGCTGCCTAGGCCGGAGCCGGCAGCGCCAGACCTGAGCCAGCAGGGGCGCTGAGCCGGGCCGCTGTTCCTTGAGGTTGCTCAGGCGGCCCGGGAACGCTCGATAGATGTCACTGTTCGCGCGCCGCGGTTATCTATCGGGGGTCTCAGAGTATGCCGGCGATGGCGTCGCAGAGCAGGTAGAGGTTCAGGCCCGTGATGATGATGACAGTGGTCAGGAGCATGAGGGTGGTGGTGACGCGCCGGTTGGGCATGGCGGTCATGGTGGCCGGGTCGCGGGTAATGAGCAGCAGCGGGATGAGGGCGAACGGGATGCCGAAGGACAAGATGATCTGGGAGTACAGGAGCGCACGGGTGGTGCTGACGGCGAAGGCGAGGACGGTCAGTGAGGGGAGCATGGTCAGCGTGCGGCGGGCCAGCAGCGGGATCTGCCAGTTCATGAAGCCGGTCATGACGACCTGGCCGGAGTAGGTGCCGACGCTGGAGGAGGACAGGCCCGAGGCCATCAGGGCCACACCGAAAGCGAGCGCGGCGCCGCCGCCGACCAGGGTGGCGAGGTGGGCGTGGACGGGCCCGAGGTCGCTGATGCCGGTCAGGCCGGGCTTGTGGAACAGCGCCGCAGCGATGCACAGCATGGCCAGGTTGACCAGGCCCGCCAGGCCCAGACCGGTGATGCAGTCCCATTTGTTGCCGGCGAGCAGGGCGCGGTGTTCCCCCTGCCTGGCCGCGTGCACCCGGTTGGCCTGCAGTGCCGAGTGCAGGTAGATCACGTGCGGCATGACGGTGGCGCCGATGATCGCGACGGTCAGGCCCAGGGTGTCCCCGCCGGCCAGACGGGGCAGCAGGCCGGCCGCGAGCTGGTGGTAGTGCTGGCCGCCGACGGCGACGAATAGGTACGCGAAGCCGAGCCCCACCAGCGCCAGCAGGGCGATGATCGCCAGCTCGAAGCGGCGGTAGCCGCGCTGCTCCAGGCCGAGGATCACGAAGGCGACGACCGCGGTGATCAGGCCGGCCGGGAACAGCGGCAGGCCGAAGATGAGGTTGATCCCGACCGCGGCGCCGGTGAACTCGGCCAGATCGGTGGCCATCGCCACCACCTCCGCCTGCAGCCACAGCATCACATTGGCCCGGCGGCCGAACCGTTCCCGGCACAGTTCGGGCAGACTGCGGCCTGTGCACAGGCCCGCCTTGGCGGTGAGGTACTGCACCAGAATGGCCATCAGGTTGGCCATCATGATGACCCAGACCAGTTCATATCCATGCTCGGCGCCGCCGGCAAAGTTAGCAGCGAAATTCCCCGGGTCGACGTAGGCGACCGAGGCGACGAACGCCGGGCCCAGCAGGCCCGCCGCGGCGCGGATCCAGCCTCGCATCCGGACCTGCCGCATCGCGACCTGGCCCCGGGGCGCGGCGGTGATGATGGTCACGCCTGCACCACGCCACGCACCAGAGGGGCCAGCGGGATTCCCGCGGCGCAGCGCTGGCCGACCCCGGCCCGCAACGGCCCGGCCGGACGGCTCCAGCTCCATCATCCGCATGGCGGTCCGGGCCCGGACACTCGCGTCCACGTCACGCCCGGTCGGCAGCGGCGCGCCCGACGCGACGCGGCGCCGATCGCTCACAGCTTCCGTTGTTAGCCCGCTGGCTGCTCGGCCTGAGCATCGGGCGAACGTGGCTCATGAGGTAACTGCCCGATTTTCGGATTGGTGTCTCAGCCCTTCTTGACGAGGTATCCCGCATCGACCGGACAGGCTACGCCAGTTATGTACCGCGCCTCGTCGGAGGCCAGGAAGGCGACGAGGTTCGTCACGTCGGCCGGCTCGACCCACGGAACGGGGATGGCGTTCATCCGGACATACGCGGATTCGTGCTTCTCCGCGTCGGCCTTGGTGGGGTGCTCGAGCTCGGGCAGGAAGAGCCTGCGGGTGAACTCGTTGTCGATCATGGCGGTGTCGACGTTTCCGGGATTGACGGAGTTGACCCTGATGAACTCGGGCCCCAGCTCGGCAGCCATTGTCTTCATGAGCGCGTTCACTCCTGCCTTGGCGGCGTTGTAGTGCGCGATCCCGGGCGGGGTCAGCATCGCCGCGGCCGAGGAGATAAAGATGACGGAGCCGCCCCGGCTACCGGCGCGGATGTGCGGCACCGCGACCTTCGCGGTGTGCCACGCGCCAGTCAGGTTGACGTCGATCACGTCTTGCCATGTGCGTTCCTCGAGCTCGATGGCAAGGCCGACCGAGAAGATCCCGGCGTTGGCCACGGCGACGTCGAGCCGGCCCAGCTGGGTTACCCCGTCGTCGAGCGCGGCGCCCAGTGCGCCGAGATCACGGATATCGGCCTGCCGGAAGAAGGCCCGGCGACCCGTTTCTTCCACCAGCGCGGCGGTCTGTGCAAGGTCGTCTTCGGTGGACATGGCGTAGTGCGTGGTGTCGATGTCGCGGCAGATGTCGATACCGATGATGTCGGCTCCCTCCTCTGCGAGCCGGATCGCATGACTGCGTCCTTGACCTCGCCCTGCTCCTGTGACGAGTGCAACTCGGTTGTCCAAGCGTCCCATGGCTCCTCCATCGTGGTGAGTGGTGCGTCGAGGCTGGCCGGCGGCCGGCTCACGGAGCACCAGGTGCAAGTTGTTCAGGTGTTCCGGTCCTCTGGGGAAGGGCCGCGTAGCGGGCTTTCGCCCCGTCACCCGTGGCCTTGATGGTGCGGGCCAGGCCACGCAGGTTCAGCGTGTCGGCATTCTTGATAACCGGCGCCACGAGCCCCTGCTCGTCGAGGTCCACCGCAATGGCCAGGTTCACATACCGGTGGAACGTCATCGTCTTGCTGGCCATGTCGACCGAGGAGTTGACGGCGCGGAACACGCGCAGCGCGTCGCAGGTCGCCCGGGCTATGAAGGGCAGGTACGTGAGTGAGGCGGCCTCTTCCTTGCGGAACTGCGCCTTATGCTGCTGCCGGATCTGCTCAACGCGCTCAAGGTCAACCTCGACCGAGGTCCACACATGCGGCGAGGTCTGCCGGGACGCGAGCATGCGCTCGGCCGTGACCAGCCGGATCCGGGACAGCGGGACGGTCTCCTCCCGCTCTCCGGCCACGGCCGCGGCGGCACCGGCCGCCGGAGCCGACGCCGGCTGTGGAGCGGGCGCGGGGACGGTAGCCGGCGCGAGCGGAACGGCAGTCGGCCCGGACGGGGCGGCTGCGGGCGCCGTGGCTGCGGGCGCCGTGGCTGCGGGCGCAGTGGCGGCCCGGGTGGCGATGGCCCGCTGCACATCCTCCCGCATGATCCGGCCGTCGTCGCCGGAACCCGACACCGCGGCGAGATCGATGCGGTTTTCGGCGGCAAGCCGTCGCACCATCGGGGAGAGCAGGTCGCGCCGGCCATCGCCGCCGCCTGGCCGGGCAGCCGGCGGGATGACTGCGGGCGCGGCCGCCGGGGGCCCTGGCCATGGTGCGCCGGGCGGAGCGGAAGCGGGCGCGGCAGCCGGGGCGGTGACTGCCGCCGGAACGGCACTTGGCGCCCCGATGCGGGCGAGCGGCGTGCCCACCGGGACGGTGTCACCTTCGCCCACCAGGATCTCCAGCACCGCTCCGTCGTACGGGCTGGGGATCTCGGTGTCGACCTTGTCGGTGGAGACCTCTACCAGCGCCTCATCGAACGCGACCGTGTCGCCGGCCGCCTTGAGCCAGCGCCCGATCGTGCCCTCAGTCACCGTCTCGCCCAGCTTGGGCATCGTGAAGACGTGCGCCTGGTCTGCCATCGATGACTCCCGTCCGCCGCTGGATCAGCCGTGCAGTGAACGCCCGGTGAGCGCGAGCATGGTTTCCCCGATCGCCTCGGAGAGGCTGGGATGGGGGTGGATGAAGGCGCCGACCTCGGCCGGCAGCGCCTGCCAGTTGACCGCCATGTAACCCTCGGCGAGCAGTTCACTCGCCCACTGCCCGGCGATGTGGACGCCGAGGACGGGGCCGCCGGCCTGGGCGACCACCTTCACCATGCCCTCGGTGTCCCCGATGATCATGGCCCGGCCATTGCCGGCGAACTTGGGGCCCGGGCGACCGCACGCATGGTGGCGTTGTGCACCGCGAGGACGTCGATGCCGTCCACCCGCTCCCCGAGCATGCCGTACGCCGCGGCCTTGGACGCCAGGTCGGCCGAGGCGGTGGTCAGCTTCAGCGGCGTGGAGTAGGAGTACTGGTTGTTCTCCACGACGAAGATGCACGGCAGCTGCATGACCGCGGCGTTGTTGAGCGCCTCGTGGAAGTCGCCGCGCGAAGTCGACCCGTCGCCGCAGTACGCCAGCGCGACACCGTCCTGGCCGCGGTACTTGAACGCGAACGCCGCCCCGGTCGCGACCGGGTAGTTGTCCGGGATGTGGCTCGGCGGGTTGTAGATATTGAGGTCCAGCCGCCCGTAGTGCAAGGTGCCGTCCCGCCCGCCCGTCGGCCCGGTGGCCTTGCCCAGGAAGCTCGCGATCACCTGCCGCGGCTCGGTCCCCCGCCACAGGTGGGCGCCGAGATCGCGGTGCAGCGGGGCCAGGAAGTCGCTCGGCCGCAGCGCCGCGACGGTACCGATGGCGATCGCCTCGTGCCAGTGCCCGGTGTAAACCGAGCCGAGCATCTCGCCCTGGCGGTACATGCTGACCATCCGGTCCTCGACGGCCCGCATGAGCGCCATCGTCCGGAACATCCGGATGGAGAGGTCCTTGTCGATCTGCCGCCGTTCGGGGGCGGAAGCCGTGCTACGCGGCCTGCTGCCGCGCTGGGCCCTCTTCTGCGTGGGGGGCATGGCGCCGTTCCTCTCTGCGTTCCTGTAGGCGATGCGCGGGTAAGCGGACCGCCGTCACGGTGCCCGTCTGCTCTCCTTGCCGTGACAGGAAGTCGTCCACCAGCCGGACGAAATCACCGGCCCGCTCGATCTGGGTCCAGTAACCGCACCGGCCGAAGACATGCAGCTGCGACCCGCCTGCAAGGTGATGCCGAACGAGCCGAGCTTGTTCGCTAGCCAGGCCACGCATCGCACCGGGTTGCCGAGCGCCGCCGCGCCGGCGCCGGTGTCGGTCACCTCGCCGTTGCGGCTCAGCGCCATGCCGACCAGCCGCGGGTCGATGTCGGTGATCCTGGTGAGCTTGCCGCCGACGACCACCTTCCCCGATGAGGCGTTGTCCGCAACCGTGTCAGCAAGCTTGATCCGCCACCCGGCGACCCGGCTGTCCACGATCTCGATCGCCGGCAGCACGCCCGCAATCGCCGCGAGTGCATTGCCGGTGGTGACCCCGGCCCGGTCAGGTCCTGATCGAGGATGAAGGCCATTTCGGCTTCCACCCGGGGCTGCACCATTGTCTCTAGCGGGATCTCGTCGCCATCCTCGACGAACATGTCGTCCAGGAGCACCCCGTAGTCCGGCTCGGTGACGCCCAGCAGCTCCTGCATGGCCCGCGAGGTCAGCCCGATCTTGCGTCCCCGGATGTGCGCGCCTGCCGCGACCCGGCGCTCGATGTTGCGGGTCTGGATCGCGTAGCCGTCATCGACCTCGAGCTCGGGATGGCGGTCGGTCAGCGGCTCGATCGGCGCCCGCGCCCGGCCGGCCTCCCACAACTGGTCAGCGAGGTCGGCCACGAGCTGCTGATTCGGCATCTATCGACTCCTCTCCGGCAGGAACGTTCTGGCAGTGAGCCACCCTCGAGCGCGGCGGCCAGTGCGCCCAGCCGTGACCGCCGAAGCGAACAGCGGCGCGCCAACCGCGGTCAGCGGCGTTGTGGTCATGACGGAGCCTCCGAGTTGCCGGGATCGCGCCCGCCCGGTGAAAGGGCGGGCGCGGTCTATGCGGATCAGACCAGGGCACGGTCCTGCCAGCCGGCGAGGAGCTTGTCCTGGCCGGCGGCGGCGGGTGTTCCGTAGACGAAGTAGGTCTCGACCGGAAGGGTTGCGCCGCCGATGGCCAGCCCGGTGTCGAAGTCGGCGAGATCCCAGGTGACGGTCTCGTAGTCCGGCTCGAACTGGAGGATCCCGGAGTTTCCGAACAGCTCGATCCGGTTGCCGCCGGGTTCGAAGACGTAGAGGAAGGCGCCCTGGGTGATGCCGTGCACGTCGGGCCCGGCCTCGATCTGGATGCCGTACTCCCGGCACAGCTCGGCTGCGTCGGTGTTGTGCTGCGGTACTCCGTACCAGAATGCGAGATGGTGCAGCCTGCCCCGGGAACCGGTCTGGTCCAGCATGATTGCCATCTCGTGGCCGAGGACGTTGACGCTCATCCAGGCCCCGATCTCGGTTCCGCCGTGCGCTGCGTCGATCACGCGTTCGGGGGTACCGAAGCCCAGGACCGTCTCGAACAGTTCGTTCTGCGTCGTCACGTCTGAGGCCATCAGGTTGACGTGGTCGAGCCGGCGGGGCGGCAGGCCCTGCAGTGGGCGCCTCGACCGGCGGGTCAGGATCCGGCTGCGCAGCTCAGGTGGCGCGGTGTACTTCTCCACGTCCCAGACAAGTTCCATCTGGTGGCCGTCCGGGCTCTCGAAGGCGAACGTGCGCCCGACTCCGAGATCGCCTTTCGTCCATCCCTTTCCGACCCCCGCCTTGTCGAGGGCTGCCGCGCGGCGTTCCTGGGATTCGGACGACGTCGTCCGCCAGCCGACGACTCCCAGGCCGGGCCGGTCGTGTTCGGTGAGCTTGAGGCTGTGGTGGTACGGGTCCTCATAGCAGCGCAGGTAGACCGAGCCTTGCTGGCGTCCGGTCTCCCGCATGCCGAGAAGCTGGGTGAAGAACCACAGGCTGCCCTCGAGATCCGGGGTGAACAGCTCTGCGCGGGCCATGTGGGCTAGCTCGAAGCGGGCCGGTGAGGGAGTCATTTGCATGTACCTCCAGAGGTAGTCCGGTCCCAGGCGCCGACGGCGTGCGCCTGGGACCGGTGGTCGTACTCGTGGATCCAGCTGAACCGGTTGACCAGCTGCTTGAGGTCGCTGTCGCGGGCGGTGGCCGCGGGGCCGTCGGGAAGGTGGAGCAGGGCGGACGTGACCCAGGAGCTGCGCTGGACCTGGCGTGTCCGGGCCCGGCGCGCCCGCTCGTAGTGGGCGAACGCCACGGCGGGTTCCCCGGAGCCGTACTCGGCGAGGCAGTCGGCGAGCACCGCCGCGTCTTCCAGGGTCTGGTTCGCCCCCTGGCCGTGGTGCGGCAGCATCGCGTGCGCGGCATCACCCAGCAGCACGATCCGGCTGCGGCTCCACCGCCTCAGCGGTGGCAGGGTATAGAGCCCCCAACGGGGGCTCTGCGGGACTGCGCGGATCATCTCGATGACCGCGGGGTGCCACCCGGCGAAGTGTGCGGCCAGCTCGCCGGGCTCGGTCGGCGCGGTCCCGGCCGGCCAGCGCCACTCGGCCGGTCCCTCGACCACCGCGAGGAAGTTGATCACGTCGCCGATGGCGTAGTGGAGCAGGTGTGCGCCGGGGCCCATCCAGAACTGCACGGCGTCCGGATCGGGCAGGCTTGGCAGCGCGTCCCGGGGCACCAGCCCGCGGAAGCCGCTGGTTCCGGAGTAGGCGGGGGTGGTGTCGCAGATCGAGCGGCGGGCCCGCGAGTTGACTCCGTCGGCGCCGACCACCATGCCGGCTTGTACGGTGGAGCCGTCGGCGAAGCCCAGCTCGATCCCGTCGGCCCGCTCGCGTACCTCGGTCAGCTCCTTACCCAGATGCAGGCCGGCGCTGCCCCATGCCTCGGCCAGCGTGCGTTGCAGGTGTGCGCGGTGGATGCCCCAGAAGGGGGCGCCGAACCGGTCGCGATACCAGTCGCCCACCGGATGGGCGACGAGCCTGCGGCCGTCGGACCAGTGCCGGTAGACCAGCTCAGACGGTACCGTCGAGACCGCCGCCAGCTGGTCGGACAGACCCAGCTCTCGCAGGACGCGTGTCCCGTTCGCGGCCAGCGCGACCGCGGCCCCGACCTCGGTCAGCTCCGGCGCCCGCTCGAACACCTGAGCCGGCAATCCGTGCCGCCGCAAGGCGAGGCCGAGGGTGAGCCCTCCGATGCCGCCGCCGACGACCGCGATGCCGACGTCGTTGCGGGTCATCGTGTCAGGCCGTCATGGGTACGCGGTCGATGAAAATCCGGATGTCGGCGATGAGCTCGTCCCGGCGCTCGAGGATCGTCACCACCGGGATCGGCACCTGCCGGCCTCCGGTCATGTCGTAGGTCACCGTCGCCTCCATCAACGTGGTGTCGTTGCTGATCCAGATCCGGTGGATCGCGTGCTTCATCGAGTCCAGGATGGAGAACAGCCCGTTCAGGCCGGCCCGGATCGCGTCGTGGCCGGACACGGGGTCGTCCGCGCCGAACTGCATGACAGCGTCGGGGGTGAAGCCGGCCATGACGCCGTCGATGTCGAGGGAGTCGACCTTGGCGTAGAAGCCGGTCAGCCACGCCGGCGCGGCGGTCTCGGTGGCGGTCTCGGCGGGGATCGGCAGGGCGCTCATCGGGTTCCTCCTGCGCCGGTCCCGGCCAGCTGGGCGCGCACGGCGGCCAGGGTGGTCTCCACGGCCACCTGGTAGGCGGAGGTCATCTGGGCCGCCAGCTCCGTCTCGCTGACGGGGAGCTCGTTACCGGGCCGGGCGGTGAGGGCGAACTGGAAGCGCAGACCCAGCTCTCCATCGTCATCGACGATCTCGTTGGTGATGGTGCCGAGGACCGGACCGTCGAGCCGGGTGAACACCACCAGGCGAGGGGCGCCGAGGCGCACCCGTTCGAGGTAACGGGCACCGCCGAGCTCGATCTCACGGTCGAACACGGTGTCGCTCTCCTCGGCGATCACCCGGCAGGAGGTGATGGCCTCGACGTAGGGGACCGCGTCGCGGGCCTTCTGCTCGAGTCCTTGCCAGACCTGCTCGAGGGTCAGGGGCGCCAGGCCCTCCGGATTCGCGGGCAGTCGTATCTCGCTGAAGATCATGTCTTTCCTCCACATCGTGGGCGGGTGTCATCGCCGCACGTCCCGCCGGGGTGCGCGGTATTTCCGTGTGCCGCAGGTTCTTGGCTTTAGTGGTCGAGTACTTCGGGCAGGATCGGACCCCATGAGTTGGCTGTCGCCACGTCGACCTGCCATGTTTTCGGGAACTGCGGTGAGTCCTCGTGCCATGGGCGTGGCTCGAAGTAGCCCTTGCTCTCGTCGTGTATCACGTCGAGCTGGGTGAACAGTTCGATGACGTTTCCGTCGGGGTCGCGGTGATAGGTGAAGATGTTGTGGCCGGGTCCGTGGCGTCCCGGTCCCCAGTGCAGGCGGTAGCCATGCCTGGCGAGGTGGTCGAGCGTGGTCTGCAGATGGTTGAGGTCCCTCATTTCGTAGGCGACGTGGTGCATCCCCTCGAACTTGGTGCTCTCCAGGAAGTTCGCGGCGTGGTGGTCGGCATTGCAGCGCAGGAACACGAAGAAGTTACCGATGGTGTCGGACCAGCGGAACCCGAGCAGCTCCTGATAGAAGCCCTGCATCTGGCTCAGTTTGGGGGTGAATGCCGCGACATGGCCGAGCTTGCTCGGCCGTGTGGTAGCAGCCGGGCCAACCCCGCTGGGCGCTTGGCTGTCATACAGGTGCAGCGGCACGCCGGTGCCAGGCTCGTCGAGGACCAGTACGTCCGGGGTGCCCGGAGCAATGTCCCTGCGGCGAGACACCATGTACCCTGCGGCGGCGATCCGGTGCTGCGCGTCATCGAGGGAGCCCGCGATCTCATAGCCCACCGTCGTCCGGCCGTGCGCCGCGCCGCGGGTGAGCACCACGCAATGGTGGTCAAATCCGGTCGTCAGATACGCCTGGTCCAGGGAACGGTCCACCAGTTCGAAGCACAGAACGCTGGTGTAATACTCGAGGAGCCGGTCGATATCCGGGGTGGTGAACTCGACATAGCCGAGCTTTGAGACGCTCGCGGCCGGGTCCGCCGCGCTTCCGGCGCGCGGGCCGGCGGCCGCGACGGTGGCTGGGGCTGTGGTCTGCTGGGTCATGGAAGCTCCTTCAAATTCGCGTGCGGTTCAGACAGCCAGCCAGCCGCCGTCGACGGGCAGGACCGCGCCGTTGATGTAGGAGGCAGCGTCGGAGCACAACCAGGCGACCGCCTCCGCGATCTCGTCCGGCTGGCCGTAGCGGCGCACGGTCGTCCGCGCGATCACCGGCGCCATCGCCTCGCGCGGTACTGCGGCGGTCATCGCCGTGTCGATCGGCCCGGGGGCCACGGCGTTGACCCGGATGCCGGCGTTTCCGTAGTCCTGAGCCGCCGTGCGAGTCAGCCCGGCCACTCCGTGCTTGCTCGCGACGTAGGCTGCCTGTGCCGTCGCCCCGGCGAACGACCAGATTGACGCGGTATTGACGATCGCACCACCGGACTTCAGCACGTGCGGGATCTCGTACTTCATGCAAAGGAAGACACCGGTGAGGTTGACGCTGATGACTCGCTCCCACTCGGTCTCCTCGAGATCGGCGAGCGGCGCAGGGGAGAACGTGCCGGCGTTGTTGTGGGCATAGTCGAGCCGCCCGAATACGGAGACTGCGGAGTCGACGGCGCCGCGGACCGCGGTCCCGTCCGCTACATCGGTCCGGAGGGAAAGCGCCTTGGCGCCGATCTCCGCTATCTCGCGTGCGGTGTCCGTGGGGTCGAGCACGTCGCAGACGACAACGGCCGCGCCGCGCCGGGCGAAAGCGAGCGCGCTCGCCCGGCCGATACCGCGTGCGGCCCCGGTGACCAGGGCGACCTTCCCGTCGAACTCGCCCATCACGCGATCTGTCCCAGTGCTGCGACCCTGGGAGAGGATTGCACGTCGCGGGCGTCGACGACCGGGTTCCGCAGGGAGCCCAGTCCGTCGATCTCGACGACCACCTCGTCGCCCGGCTGAAGGAACTCGCCCCGGGGAGCACCGACTCCGGCCGGGCTGCCGGTGCCGATCACGTCCCCGGGTTCGAGCGTCATCACCCGGCTTGCCGCGGCGACGACCGCAGACACGCTGTTCATCATGTCGGCGGTGCTCGAGTCCTGCTTCAGCACGCCGTTGACGGACAGGCGGATCCGCAGGTCCTGCGGATCGCGTACGAACCACGCCGGAGGGACGCCAGGCCCCATGGGACAGAACGTGTCCTCTGATTTTGCCGAGGCCCAGTCGAACCCGAACGGCGGGGGGTCTCTGGCCGAGACGTCATTGAGGACAACGTAACCGGCGATGTGGTCAGGCACGTGCGCAATATCCAGGTTGCGGGCATTCCTGCCGATAACGACGCCGAGCTCGGCTTCCCAGTCGATCCGGCGGCCAGCTCGATCGGGCAGCACGATCGCGTCGCCGGGGCCGACGACCGTGGTCGTCGGCGGTTTGAGGAAGAAGTATGGCTCGCCGACCGGGTCCGGTCGCTGGATCCCCATCTCGGCCAGATGCGCGAAGTAGTTCGCGCCGGCACAGACGATCTTGCGCGGATACCGGATCGGCACTGTCAGCTGCGCGTCCGGCACGACGGGCAGTACGGCCGGGTCGAGGTGGCGCAACTCGGTGGCGGCGGTGTCCCAGTCATCGAGCAATGCGGTGAGGGCGCGTCCGGCGAACCGGGGCAACGCCCGCACGGTGCCGTCAAGCTCGAGCAGGCCAACGGCGATTCCGCCGCCCTGCCGGTAGCTGACCAGAGACCAACTCGCCATCGTGGGTCCTCTCATTTCTCAGTCGGAGCGGGCGCCGGGGCCCAGTCGTGGTCCGCGGCCGTCAGCACGACGCGGCCTGTGTTCGTGTCGGCTTCGAGGTAGCGGTGTGCCGCGGCGGCCTCGGCGATAGGGAAGGTCCGGTCCACCACGGGCCGGAATCCTGATGCGACCGCGTCCCACAGACGGCGGGCACTGCGCAGGTTACCGCTGCGGACGCCGATGACTCGCTGCGAGCGGGAGTAGAGGCGCAGAAGATCCAGTTCCACGCGTCCGCCGAGAAAGGCGCCGGAGCAGACGACGCGGCCCCGGACTGCCAGTACCTCCATCGTCCTGGCCCAGATGCCGGGATGACCAAGGTCGTCGATCGCGACGGCGATTCCCGCCCCTCTGGTCAGGTCCATGACGGCGCCGGCGAACCCCTCGTCCAGCGGATCCAGTGCCGCATCCGCGCCAAGCGCGCGCAACCGGTCGCGCTTGCCTGCCGAACGCGAGGTTGCTACCACGCGCGCACCGCGGTGCAGTGCGAGCGCGACTGTGAGCGACCCCAACGCTGACGATCCGCCCTGTACGAGTACCCATTCCCCGGCGGTGAGGCCGGCCTGATCGAATTGGTTCTGCGCCACGGCTCCGGCCAGCGCGAGTGCGGACGCCTCCGCCGGCGTAACTCCTTCGGGCACACGGAAGACATTGCCGGCCGGAACCACCGTGTATTCGGCGTACGCACCGCGGGTGTGCACACCGATGATCCGGGCCTCGGGGCACGCTTCGACAACCCCTTCGTCGCATGCCGCGCAGCGCCCGCAGGACAACACCGGGAAGACCGCCACCCTGTCACCAGCCGCGATGGATTCGACCCCGGCGCCTGTGGCCACGACTGTGCCGGCGTGCTCGGCGCCGAGGACGTGAGGCAGGTTGATCCGTGCGTAGGGATGGGTTCCGGCTCGCGCGGTCAGGTCGAGCAGCCGGCCGACGCTGACGGCAGCCACCCGGATGACCACTTCGCCGGGACCGGCGCAGGGTGCGTCCACCTCAGTTATGTGCAGCACGTCAGGGCTGCCGAACCTGTCGAAGGCCATTGCCTTCATGGTGCCCGGAAGCACCTCCGTGGCCGTCGGCCACCACGATGCAGCATCGAGGATCTGCTGGGACATCTGTGTCCTCCTTGACCACGTGATCACCGGCGACTCCATCGGAGTAGGCTTGTTTACCTGCAAAAACTTCGCAAGCATCAGATTGTTCCGACGTGCTGCGGTATGTAACTAGGTCCGAAGTGTACCCACTTTGCCTCCGCAGGGGAAGACCCTTTTGGGTACGGACTGTTCGAGACGAGCGTGCTTCGCCTGTGATGATGGCCGTAGCTGCAGCAAGAGGACCGATCTAGTGGATACACTATGTCTGTGAGTCATGATCCGGTCATTGAAGAGGCGCCGCCCGGCACGACCAACTCCAGGCGGCGTGCACCCACATCCGGCCGCCGGCTGGTGGTCGATGTGCATGCGACGCTGCGCGACATGATCATCAGCGGCGAGCTGCCGCCAGGCGCGCCGCTGCTTCAGGCCGAGATGGCACGCAAGCTCAACGTCAGCCGGACCCCGATGCGTGAGGCCTTCCGCCTGCTTCAGGAGGAAGGCCTGATCGAGAACCAGCCAGACCAGCGAGCCTTCGTCCGCGAGATCGACCCCGGTGAGCTCGACTCCGTCTACACCTCACGCATCATGCTCGAGGCCGTTGCCGTGAGTATCACCGTCCGCGTGGCCACGGCCGACCATGTTGAACGGATGAACTCAGCTCTGCAGCAGATGCGGGCGTACCAGGCTGACGAGGACATCGACCGCTGGCAGGAAGCTCACCGCCAGTTCCACGGCGTCACCACCGAGGGAGCGGGGCCTAACCTGCAGAACTCGATCACATCCCTGCGTGAGACAAGCGAGCGCTTCATGCGCCTCGCGCAACTGGGGCACCTCGCCTCGTGGGCCCGGTGGGACGCCGATCACGAGGCACTGGTCGAAGCCTTCAAAGCGCATGACCACGACGCCGCTGTCAGGACCATCGCCCAGCACCTGGCGCGCACCGCCTTCACCGCGATGGCGGACATCGCGCCACACCTGGACGCGACGACGACGCGCGCGGCCCTCAATCTGCTCCTCTGAGCGTCCCAGCCGAGGAACACCAACGACGCCGTCGCCGCACTCGTCGCGAATCGGGCTGTGTCCGGTCTCATGGATGACCACACTGGGCGGAAAGAACATACCGGTCGAGGCAAGCGGCCGATGAGGCCGTGCCGGGCTGTGCGGTCCCTGGGTGCGCCATCTCAGCCCCCGCGACGGTGCTGGCCGAACACCTGCAACACGTCGGCGTTGTCGACCGCGGCCGGGTCGATTACGGCGGGTGCCCGAGCAGCACCCGTTTGACCGGCACCTCGAGTTTCGCGCCGGTCAAGGTGTGCGGGATTCCGGGCACCGCGATGATGTCGTCCGGGGCGCGGCGGGGTGTGTTCACAGGGATGACGCTGAACGCGGCGCTGACCGACGGGCTCATCACGCGGAACCCGTGCTCGGTGGTCAAGGCGCCGAAGGCCCCGGCGGCGCGCGTGCAGCCCTGGGCGGCCGAGTGGGTGGACGGCGTGCGCGAGGCCATGCCAGCCCGCTACCGGGCGCTGGCCGACGTCGGAGCCGGGCTCGGGCTCAGGCAGGGGGAAGCGTTCGGGCTGGCGGCCGGGGACATCGACTGGCTGCACCGGATCGTCCATGTGCGCCGCCAGGTCCGCATCGTCGGCAGCACGCTGTGCTTCGCCCCGCCCAAGGGCGGCAAAGAGCGCGATATCCCGCTGCCCGGCTCGATCGCGCTGCAGCTGGCCGCCCACATCAAGGCGTGCCAGCCGGTCGGGGTAACGCTGCCGTGGAAGGTGCCCGGCGGCAGGCCGGCCGTGGCCAGCCTGCTGTTCACCGCGCCCGGCGGCGCGGCGCTGCACCGGTCCAGCTTCAGCGCCGTCGCCTGGCAGCCAGCGCTTAGGGGAGCTGGCGTCCCGCTGGCCCGCGAAAACGGGATGCACGCGCTGCGGCACTACGCCAGGCCCGCGTGTTTCCGCAGGCAGACGCCCTGCCGGACCTCACCCGGAGAACCAGTGCGCGGGCGCCGGGCTGGTGTTGTGGTAGATGTGCTTCTTCTCCTGGTATTCGTCCAGGCCAGAGGGGCCCAGTTCGCGGCCGACGCCCGACTTGCCGAAGCCGCCCCACTCCGCCTGCGGCAGGTAGGGGTGGTAGTCGTTGATCCAGACCGTGCCGTGGCGCAGGGCCCCGGCGACCCGTTCGGCCCGCCCCGCGTCGGAGGTCCACACGGCGCCCGCGAGGCCGTAGCTCGTGTCGTTGCCGAGCCGGATCGCCTCTTCCTCGGTGCCGAACCGCTCGACCGTCACCACCGGCCCGAACACCTCCTCCCGCACCACCGCCATCTCGCGCCGGCACCCGGCGAACACCGTCGGCCGCAGGAAGAAACCCCGGGCCAACGCGGGCTCGGCCGGGCGCTTGCCGCCGGCCAGCAGCTCCGCGCCCTCGGCGAGCGCCAGCGAGATGTACCTTTCCACCTTGGCCCGCTGCGCGGCGGAGATCAGCGGGCCGCATTCGGTCTCCGGGTCCAGGCCGCTGCCCAGCCGGATCCGGTCCGCGCGGGTGGCCAGCTCGGCGACGAAGCTGTCGTGGATGCTGTCCTGCACGATCAGCCGGGCGCCGGCCGAGCACACCTGCCCGGAATGCAGGAAGGCGGCGGTCAGCGCGTTGTCGACGACCGTGTCGAAGTCGGTGTCGGCGAAGACGATGTTCGGGTTCTTGCCGCCGAGCTCGAGCGCGACGCGGCGCACGCCGCGGGCCGCCGCGGCCATGATCTTCTCGCCGGTCGCCAGCCCGCCGGTGAAGGAGATCAAGTCCACCCGCGGGTGCGCGACCAGCGCCTGGCCCACCGTGCCACCCTGGCCGAGCAGCAGGTTCACCGCGCCCGGCGGGACGCCCGCCTCCTCGAACAGCGCGACCAGCGCCGCCGTGGACAGCGGGGTCAGCTCGCTGGGCTTGATCACCGTCGTGTTGCCCGCCGCCAGCGCCGGCGCGAGCTTCCACGAGATCTGCAGCAGCGGGTAGTTCCAGGGCGCGATGAGCGCGCAGACGCCGACGGGCTCGTGCGTGATCCGGCTGGTCACGTTCGGCCTGCCCGGATCGACCACCCGTCCCGCGTGCGAGCCCGCCGTCCCGGCGTAGTAGCGGAACACGGCGGTCGTGTCGTCCACGTCGGCGCGTGCCTCGTTCAGCGTCTTGCCGGTGTCCAGGCTCTCCGTGTGCGCCAGCTGCTCGCGGTCCCGCTGCAGCAGGTCGGCGATCTTGGCGAGCAGCGCGGCGCGTTCGGTGACCGTCGACCGGCGCCACGGACCCTCGTCGAACGCCTCGCGGGCGGCCATGACCGCCGCGTCCACGTCGGCCGGGGACGCCTCGGCCAGGGTTTCCAGCGGGCTCGCGTCAAACGGGTTGATCGTCTGCGACGTGCCGTCGTCCGCGGCTGCGGTCCACTTTCCCGCGATGTACAGATATCTCACGCCCTGCTCCCATGGTCCGGACGTCGCCACTATAGACGTGCGCTGTGTCTCCCGCTCGCCTACGGGGCGCCTTAAGGCGTCGTCTTCCCTCGTCGCTCGTGCCTCGCTCCTCAGTCCAGGCGACGCCGCGCCCCTTCGGCTCGGGGCGGCCATTACGGGACCGCCGCAGATCAACTAGTTTTGCTCAGGTGAGTGGTTCGCGGACCACGCTGGCAGGGTGGCTAGCGAGGATGGGCTTCGCTGATGCCGCGCGGGCCGAACGCCTGCTGGTCGACGACCTCGGCGGCACCGCGGCCGGGCTGAAGACCGACGTGGTGGTGACGGCGACCGCTGCCGCCGCCGACCCCGACCTGGCCCTGACCGGGCTGGCCAGGCTCTTCGACGCCGCGGACAGGCCGGACGCCCTGCGGGCGGCGCTGCGCGGCGAGCAGGACTTCCGCGAGCGGCTGACCGCTGTGCTCGGCGTCAGCGCGGGCCTGGCCGATCACCTGGCCCGGCATCCGGAAGACAGTGAGGTGCTGCGCGGCACCCTCAGCCTGGTAGATCCGGCGGAGCTGCGCGAGGAAATGCTCCGGGCGGTCGGCGCGGACCCCGAGAGTTTTGGGGGTCTCGCTGATCCGATGGCCTCCGGCGATCGGGCGGCCTCAGGTCAGCAGCCCGTGACGGCGCTGGCCGCGGCGTACCGGCGCCGGCTCCTGCAGCTCGCGGCGCGGGACCTGACCGGGGTCGCGACCGTCGACGTGGTGGGTGAGGAGCTGGCCGACATCGCGGCGGCGGTCCTGGAGGCGGCGCTCGCGGTAGCCCGCGCCGAGTTGCCCCCCAGCGCCGCCCCATGCCGGCTCGCGGTGGTGGCCATGGGCAAGTGCGGCGGCCGCGAGCTGAACTACGCCAGCGACGTCGACGTGGTCTTCGTCGCCGAGCCGGTCAAGGACGAGGACGAGACCGCCGCGCTGGCCACCGCAGGCAGGCTCGCCGCCGGACTGATCGGCGTGTGCGCGCGGTCCACTCCCGAAGGCAGCATCTTCCCGGTCGACCCGAACCTCCGCCCCGAGGGCCGGGCCGGGCCGCTGGTCCGCACGCTGGCCAGCCACCTGGCGTACTACGAGCGCTGGGCGGGTGGCGGGCGACATGGCGCTCGGCCAGGCGTACGCCGACACCCTCGGCCCGCTGGTCTGGCAGGCGGCCCGCCGCGAGCATTTCGTCGAGGACGTGCAGGCCATGCGCCGCCGGGTGGAGCAGTCGCTGCCGCCCAGGCAGGCCGGGCGCGAGCTCAAGCTCGGCCCCGGCGGGCTGCGGGACATCGAGTTCGCCGTCCAGCTGCTGCAGCTCGTGCACGGCCGCACCGACGAAACGCTCCGCGCGCCGGCCACGCTGCCGGCGCTCGCGGCCCTGGCCGCCGGCGGGTACGTCGGCCGCGCCGACGCGGACGAGCTGGCCGCCGCCTACCGGTTCTTGCGCCGCACCGAGCACCTGCTGCAACTGAACCGGCTGAGCCGCACGCACACCTTGCCGGAGGATCCCGCCGTACTTCGCAGGCTCGGCCGGGCGATGCGATTTAGCGATGGCCCGAACGAGCCGTGGTGGCAGTCTGCGGCTTCGGTGACCCGCTCCGATCCCGCGGCCGAGTTCGATGAGCTGTGGCGCCGCCACGCCCGGCAGGTCAGGCGGCTGCATGAGAAGCTGTTCTACCGGCCGCTGCTCGACGCGGTGGCCCGGCTGCCCAAAGCCAGGGCCCGGCTCGAGGCGCTCGGCTACGTGGACCCGGCCGGGGCGCTGCGTCACATTGACGCGCTGACCGCGGGCGTCTCGCGGCGCGCGGCCATCCAGCGCACGCTGCTGCCCGTCCTACTCGGCTGGTTCGCCGACGCCGCGGAACCCGACGCGGGGCTACTGGCGTTCCGCCAGGTCAGCGAGGAGCTGGGGTCGTCGCCTTGGTACTTGAGGCTGCTGCGGGATGAGACCAAGGCGGCCGAGCGGATGGCCCGCGTGCTGGCGTCCAGCCGGTATGCCACCGGCCTGCTGCTGCGCGCGCCCGAGGCGGTCGCCATCTTCGGTGACGACGCCGAGCTGGCCCCCAGGAGCCTGGCGGCGCTGCGCTCGGAAATGATGGCGGCGGCTCTGCGCTACGAGGACGACGCGGAGGCCGCGGTGACCGCCGTGCGTTCGGTACGCCGCCGGGAACTGCTGCGCACCGCCGCCGCCGACGTGCTCTGTTTCCTCGGGGGGGACGACCCCAGTGCTAGCCCGGGGGGACGACCCCCCGGAACCCCCCGCTCCTGGGGGGACCCATCCCCCCAGACCCCCCTTGCCTGGCCCCCCGCTCACGGGG
>WNFJ01364212.1_pt1 | contig 25682 bp, 21 predicted proteins | sample 5400461 | NCBI WGS metagenome assembly WNFJ01 (sample SAMN13153349, study PRJNA577476) | soil metagenome | isolation source: 115 cm saprolite on Douglas fir-dominated hillslope | place: USA:California | collected 2013-09-17
GCGCCGGGCCCAGTCGGCCAGCAGCACTGTCTTGCCGGACCCGGCCGGGGCGCAGACCACGACCAGCCCGCGCGCCAGCCCCTCCTCCAGCCGGTCGGCGAGGCGTGGCCGGGACACCAAGCCCGGCCGCGGCCGGGGCACGTAAAGCTTGGTAGCCAGCAAACCATCCTGCCCGGACACGACAACCCCCCGTAGGGGCCGCCGCAGGCGGCTCAGAAATCGGCGGCCCACCCCTCAGCGCGTCCAGCGATGGCCAGCGTCGCCGCTGGGTACGGTCAGTGTAACCGCTGGTGGCAGCCCGGCCCAGCGGCATGTCGGCCAGATTGCACCTTCGTACCAGTGGGCCGACGCCAAAGATTCCACCTGGCAGGTACACCTTCGGGTGACGCCCAGCCGGGCGGCCGGTCGTAGCGTGGCGGGAGTTGGCGGTGACCCCCTCGGCCCTCCTCACCGGTCGGCCCGGCGGCGGTGGCACCCCCCCTGCCGCCGGGTCGGCCAACAGACCCACCCCGCACGGCCTTCGCGATCATCAAAGTCGTCCTGTCGTGCGCCGCCGCGGAGGTTTACGGGCCTGGCGGCAGGTAGTGCTCCAGAAGGTCGTTGCGGAACTTGCCGGCCGGGTCGCAGCCGTGCATAAGCCGCCGGAAGTCGCCCAGCCGCGGGTACAGCCGGCCCAGGGTCTCCGGGCTGATGCCGAACAGCTTGCTCCAGTGCGGCCTGGCGTGCAGCGGTGCCAGCCGCTCCTCCACCTGGGCCAGGACCGGGGCGACGGCCGGCCAGTCGTTGATCCAGGTGAAATGGAAGGCGACCGAGTCGCGCCGGTAGCTCGGGCTCAGCCACAGGTCATCCGGCGCGATGGTGCGGATCTCCGCGATGTGCGTCACGGGGGCGAGCCGGCCGGCGATCTGGTCCAGCGCCTGCAGGGCGTCGATCGCGCCCGCCCGCGGCAGCAGGTACTCCGACTGCAGCTCGTCGCCGGAGCTGGGGACGAACTCGAGCCTGAAGTGCGGCAGCCGTTCGTGCCAGGGCCCGGGCACTCCGAGCTGCTCGGTGCAGTAGGACGCGGGCATGCCGGGCACCGGATTGCGGGGGCCATCGGCCAGGCGGCCGCCCATCCAGCGCGGCTCCGGCGCCGGTGAGTCCACGGCGTCCGCGCGGCGCTTCAGCCAGGCCTGCCGGATCCGGGGGCTGCGCCAGTCGGTGAACAGGCTCACGCTGTACGCGCTGGAGGCGATCTCGTCGAAGTGCTCGGCCACCTGCTCGTACGGCATGCCCTCGTAGACGTACTGCCGGACGTTGAAGGCGGGCACCGTGTCGAGCGTCAGCCTGGTGACGATGCCGAGCGCGCCAAGCCCCACGACCGTCCCGCAGAACCGGCCGGGATCGGCGTCCCGGCTCACCGTCACGAGGTCGCCGTCCGCGGTGACTAGCTCCAGGCCCGACACCGCCGTCGCGAGGTTGCCATTGGTGTCGCCGGAGCCGTGAGTCCCGGTGGTGCATGCGCCGGCGACCGATATGTGCGGCAGTGACCCGAGGTTGCGTAGCGCGCGTCCCGCCTGGTTCAGTGCCGTGGCCACCTCGCCGTACCGCAGGCCCGCGCTGATCGTGACGGCCGCGTTCGGCGTGTCGACCTCGATCAGGCGGGGCAGGCCCGCCACGGAGACGAGATCACCCGGAGAGTCCGCCAGGCGATTGAACGAGTGCCCCGTGCCCAGGGCCCGGACCCGCCTGCTCCGGGCCACCAGGTGCTGCAGCTCCGGGACCGACGCGGGCCGGTGGAAGCGCTCGGCGCCGAACGTGACATTGCCGGCCCAGTTCGTTCGCTTCCCGGTCAACTCTTTGTTACCCTCCAGGCCGAAGCCAGACCGGCCGAAGCTTACCGGCCAGGCACGATCCAGAACGGGACGCGGGCGGCGCCGGTCATGGTTCAGTAAGCGTGACACCGCGACACATTGGCCAGCGGCACCGGGCCGGAGGGAGGCATCAGGTCAGTTGCAGACAGCCGACAGTTTCGTGCGCCGCGCCCTGCCCTGGGATCTCGAGCCGGCCGACGTGCTGCGGCTAGTCCGGGACGACGCGCATCCGGTCGCGCTGGTCGGTGCGTGGGCCGCGGGCGGCGCCGTGATCGGCTCCGAGCCGCACCTCACGCGGAGCCCGCCTCAGTGCCTGGGTGACGTGCTCGACTCGCCGTCTCCCGGGGCCGCCCGCGGCGCCCGCGCTCTGGACGGCGACTCGGCACCGTGGCCCGAGCCGTCCGGGGAGAGCGCCGACGCGGCCTTCGGCGGCGGCTGGATCGGGTACCTGGGCTACGGGCTCGCCGGCGACCTCATGGACATGCCCCCGGCCCCGGGCGGCCCGCGGCAGCTGCCGGCCTGGTGGTTCGGCTTCTACGATCACGTGCTGCGCCAGGACGGGACGTCCGGCCGGTGGTTCTTCGAGGCGCTGTGGACGCCGGGCCGAGAGGACGCGCTGGAGCGCCGGTTCGGCGAGCTGATCGGCCGGGCGCGCTCGATACCGGAACCCCGCGGCTATGCCTGCGGCGACTTCGGGCTGGTGCCCTCGGCGGGCGAGCACCGCAAGGCCGTCCGGCGCGCCGTCGAGCTCATCCAGCAGGGTGACATCTTCCAGGCGAACATCTGCCTGCGGCTTGAGGCCGGATTCCGCGGCGATCCGCTGGACCTGTTCTGCCGGGGCGTCTCGCGGCTGCACCCCCCGTACGCAGCGTTCGTGCGCCTCCCGGGAGGAGATCTGGCCAGCCTGTCGCCGGAGCTGTTCCTGCGCCGGAGCGGGCGGACCGCGGCGTCCAGGCCGATCAAGGGCACGCGCCGCCGGTCGTCGCTCGAGAGCCGGGCCCGGGCGCAGCGCCGCGAGCTTGAGCACTCGGCCAAGGATGGGGCCGAGAACGTGATGATCGTCGACCTCGTGCGCAACGACCTCAGCCGGGCTTGCGTGCCCGGCAGCGTGCAGGTCCCGCGGCTGCTACAGGCCGAGGCTCACCCGGGGGTGTGGCACCTGGTGTCAGACGTGAGCGGCACGCTCGGCCCGGATTCCGGCGACGGTGACCTGGTCCGCGCCGCCTTTCCGCCCGGGTCGGTGACCGGCGCGCCGAAGATGCGGGCGATGGAGATCATCCACGAGCTGGAGGCGACGCCACGGGAGGTCTATACCGGCGCCGTGGGATATCGCAGCCCGGTGGCCGGACTCGAGCTGAACGTCGCCATCCGGACCTTCGAATTCTGCGGTGACCGCGTCTGGCTGGGCGCCGGCGGCGGTATCGTCGCGGACTCGCGGGATGACGACGAGTACTCCGAATGCCTGCTCAAGGCCGCTCCCCTGATCCGCGCGGTGGGCGCCCGCCTGGCCGGTGAGCCCGGCGCCCGCGCGGCCGCGGCGCCGTCCCGGATCGGCGCGCCCCCGATCGGCGCGCCCCCGATCGGCGCGGCCCCGATCGGCGCGGCCCCGATCGGCGCGGCCCCGATCGACGCCCCCCGGATCGATGATGCCCGGACGACCCTGCGGGCGCGACCCGCGGCGCCGGCGGGCCTCCCGGCGCGGGCGGGCCTCCCCGCGTGGACTGGGTCCGCGGCGCCGGGCGCCGCGAAGAAGGGCGCCGCGAAGAGGGGCGCCGTGCGTCGACCAGCCCGGCCGTCCATCGTTATGGTCGATAATTACGACTCGTTCACGTACAACCTCGTGCACATGCTCGTCTGCGAGGGCTGCCAGGTGGAAGTCGTCCGCAACGACGAGGTGTCCGCGGCGCAGGTGGCGGCGTTCGGCCCGGCGGGCATCGTGATCTCCCCCGGACCGTGCGGCCCGGCTGACGCCGGCATCAGCGTGGACGTGGTCCGCGCCTGCGGCAGCACGACCCCGCTGCTGGGCGTATGCCTGGGCCATCAGGCGGTCGCCGCGGCGTTCGGAGCCAGGATCGTCCGCGCCCCGCGGCCTGTTCACGGGCGGACCTCCGCCATCGTGCACGACGGCCGGGCCCTGTTCTCCGGGGTGCCGCAGCGGTTCGAGGCCACCCGCTACCACTCCCTGATGGTGGACACCGAATCGCTGCCCGTTTCCCTCCGCGTGACGGCCCGGACGCTGGACGGGCTCCCGATGGCCCTGCGCCACGCGGCTCAGCCGATCGAGGGCATGCAGTTTCACCCCGAGTCCATCCTCACCACGCACGGCACGACGATCATGCGGAACTTCGTTCAGGCGGTTGGTCGGTGGCGCCGAGATTCCAGCACGACCGAACCTCGCCCCGCTGCGCGCCCGTGACTGGCGCTGCCTATGGGCCCGCCACAATGCCCGGACGTGGCCCAGGGCTCGGGCGAGACGACGGGCCGGTACGGTAAGTTGGACTGACGTGGCCAGGTTGCGGCGAAAGGCGCGGCGCGCGTCCGCCAACGGCGCGCCGAGGGTTGTCGTCGTCGGCATGGGGTTCGCCGGGCTCGCTACGGTCAAGAGGCTGGGCCGCGCGGGCATGCAGGTCACGCTGGTTGACCGCAATATCTACAGCACGTTCCAGCCCTTGCTCTACCAGGTGGCCACCGGGGGCCTGAACCCGAGTGACGTGGCTTACCCGCTCAGAGGCTTCGCGCACCGGTACGGGGCCCGCTTTCAGCATGGCGAGCTCGCGCACATCGATGACGCGGCGAGGAAGATCACGCTGAGTCTCGGCGAGGAAATCGAGTACGACTATCTCGTCCTGGCCACCGGAGTTACCGCGGCCTATTACGGGGTCACCGGGGCGGACAAGCACAGCCTCGCCATGTACACGCGGCGCGACGCTGTTGCGCTGCGCGATCACATTATGGCCTGGCTGGAGCGGCTCAGCGGGGAGGACCGGGGACGAAATCTGGCGATCACCATCGTGGGCGGCGGCGCGACCGGGGTGGAGCTGGCCGGGACCCTGGCCGAGCTCCGCAACATCGCGCTCGCCACCGCGTACCCCGAGATCGACCGCTCGCGGCTGCAGATCAGGCTGGTCGAGCAGGCTCCGGCCCTGCTGGCGCCGTACACCCCGTCGCTGCGCGAGTACGCCCACCGGCAGCTGCTCGCCCGCGGGGTCGATGTCCGGCTGGACGCGGCGATCCAAGAGATCACCGCCGACCACGTGGTGCTCGCGGGCGGTGAGCACCTGCCCAGCGACGTCACCGTGTGGGCCGCCGGGGTCACCGCGCCCGACTTCCTCGGCGGCTGGGGCCTGCCCCAGGGCCGCGGCGGCCGCATCCAGGTGGGGCCGGACCTGCGGGTCACCGGGCACGACCGGGTCTTCGCCATCGGCGACATCGCGCTGACCGAGGGCGAGCCGATCGCGCAGCTCGCCTCGCCGGCGCTGCAGATGGGCCGGTTCGCGGCCAGGCAGATCGCCAGGCTCGCCGCCGCGAAGCCGACGGCCCGGTTCGAGTATCACGACAAAGGGATCATGGCGACGATCGGGCGCCGCTCCGCGGTCGTGGAACTCCGCTACGGGATCCGTATCCGTGGCACGCTCGCCTGGTTCGCCTGGCTCGGGCTGCACCTGGTGGAGCTGCTCGGCAGCCGGAACCGGATCTCCACGCTGATCAACCTGGCCTACCGCTATCTCAGCTGGGGACGGGGCGGAGGGTTCCTCGTGGACAGCGACCCGCCGCCCGACTGATCCGGGCCGGAAGGCCAGGCCCGCGCTACTGGTACTGGTGCCAGTGCCAGTAGGGGCCCTGACCGGACTGCCACTGGCGGCGCCAGTGCCGGCGGAACCGGGCTGCGGCGAAGATCCCGGCCACGCAGGCCACCAGCCAGAGCATCAGGACGAGCTGGAAGAACGCGAAGAACAGCCACCCTGCGCCCGGGATGACCAGCGCGGCGAACAGCGCGAGCAGCGCCAGCGGCAAGACCCGCGGCCCCCGGCGGATGACGGCGCCCCGCCGCGCGGCCCAGGGCGGAAACTGCGGGGCCTGCGACGGCACCGGCGCGGGCTCGGGGAGGTCGGCCATGATATGGCGCAGGTCCCCGACGGTCTTCGCGCCGAGCGCCGCCGAGATCCGCTCGTCCAGCTCTTCGGAGGAGAGCCGGCCCTCGGCGAAGTGCTCACGCAACCGGTCCGTCACGCGCTCCCGGTCGGCGTCTGAGATCCGGATACGATCGTCCATTGTCGTGCCGCCTTATCTATGCGTCCTGGTCATGCTGGTCTGGGTCGTCCGCGTCGGCGGCGTCGTCGGCGAGGATCCGGTAAAGCTCGCGGCGGGTCTGCTCCAGCAGCTGTTCCGCCGCCCTGACCTGCTCGGGCGTGCCGGCGTGGGCGATCTGCACGATCCCGCCGCCGAGCCGCGCCGCCTCGGCGAACAGGCCCGGCACCTGCCACGCCTCCTGCTGGGCTGACGACTCCCAGGCACCGCGGGCCATCTCGGGGTTCTGCTCCACGTACTGGCGGCCAGCCTCCGTCAGGCGGAACGTGCGCCGCCCGCCTGATTCCTCGCCCTCGATCAGGCCCTCGTCGGCGAGCTGGGACAGCGCGGGGTATACCGCGCCGGGACTCGGCCGCCAGGCCCCGCCGCTGCGCTCCTCGATCTCGGACATGATCTGGTAGCCGTTGCGCGGGCCTTCCCGCAGCAAGGCCAAGATCGCGGCCCGCACGTCGCCGCGGCCGGCCTTCGGGCCCCGCGCCGGGCCTGGCGCACCGGGCGGTCCCGGCCACCAGCCGCCCCCCGGGCCGCCGAAGCCGCCGCCCCAGTGCCCCGGGCCTGGCCGGCCACCGCGGCCCCGCTCCCAAGGCCCGCCATGCCAGTGGCCGCCCGACATGGCCTTGACGCCGCGCCGGACCTGGCCGAGCAGGTCGCTCCCACATCTGAACATCTCGAACAGGCCGGCGTCGATGTCTCCCGCGCCCCAGGCCGCTGCCGCCATCATCTGTCCCCGCCCGCCTTTCACGATACGATCACGATATATCGACAGCCTACGACCGGTCTCAGGCAGGGTCAAGTTATAACTCGATGAGGCGTCCGGCTCCCACGGCCGATGCGGCCGGGTGAGGGCATCCCACTGAGTAAGTGATGTGGCTGACGGGCGACGGAGGCCCCGCTACGGGTCCGGGGCCGGCCGGGAGGATCAGGGGTGGTAGGGATCGGGCAGGTCGCTAGTCAGAGTCAGCTGCGCGAGGCCCTCGGGTTCGATGAGCTCCGGCTGCGGCGGTGTGCGTGTGCCGGTGCCGAGCTCCAGTGACACGATCCCGCACACCTTTTCTCCGAACGTCGGCTGCACCTGGTCAGGAAGAACCGCCCAGGTGGTGGGAGCCCACAGGTGATCGGTGCCGTCGAGGTGCAGCAGACGGTACTGGTGCACGTGGCCGCTGATGACGAGCGCAGGCTCGAGCAACTCCGCGAGACGGGCGCGGCCGGGCGGCGGCAGGAACCGGTAGGGGGGCGAGCTGGCCATCTCGGTCTCGGGCGCGGCCACGGGCTTGTGCGTGATGAGCGCGATCCGCCGGTTCTCGCTGCGCTGGCTGGCCTGCTCCTCAAGCCAGGTCCACTGTCTGGTCTCGGCCTCCAGTCCAGATCCGAGGAGCTGCGCGTTGATCGCCAGCAGGGTCCAGCCGTCCATGGCCAGCGACCAGTGGTCCACGCCGATGACGTCGAGCCACCGCTGCTGCCGGTCGGCGTCCACGGCAGAGCGATCTGGCGCGCCGGGCCACGGGTTGTCTCCGATGTCGTGGTTGCCAGGCACGGCGTGCCAGGCCACCGGCAGGCGGTCGAGCTGCCGGCGGCCATGAAGCAGGTCGTCCGGGTTATGTGCGCCGTCGAGGGTAAGGTCGCCGAGGTGGATGACGACGTCAGGGGCGGCGGCGCCGACGTACCGGACCACGGCTTCCCAGTTCGCCTCCGCCTCCGGCGCGGCCGGCGAGAGGTGAGTGTCCGACACCAGGATCACCCGCACTGCGGTCACGCCTGAACCGTACCGGCCAGGCCGTGACCTGACGCGCAGGGATATGGCCTGTCCACGAGAGATTCACCCCCAGTTCGTCCTGCTCTGTCCAGGCTGCGGGTTACCGCTGCCCGGCTCGCTGCGCGGACAGCAGCGGTATCGCGGCGATCTTCTCCTCGGTCAGGTCGTCCCAGCGGATGCCGGCGGTCGGCCGTGGCCGGTGCCGGGGGCGGCAGTCGATGACCCGCTCGGGCGTGATGATGAGGTCCACCGGCACGTCGTGGGCGGTCACCGGGATCGTGCCGGCCGCGCGGACCTGGAGCTCGTGCACGGTCGTGACACAGATCGTGTGCGGTCCGATCAGGCCCGCCGCAGTGGCCAGCGCGAATTCCAGGTCGGCGAACCCGCCGCCCTTGCCCAGCCGGGCCCCGTCCTCCCCGGCCGCGACGCAGCCCATCACCACCAGGTCCACCGGGGACAGTTCCGCCAGCGTGACCCGCCGGGCAGAGCGCGAGGCCCCGCTGATTGAGGCCGCCCTGCGCGGCGCCTCGCTCAGGTGAGCGGGATCCAGCGCGAAGAAAGGCTCCGGCCCGGCCAGGCGGGGGACGGCCATGTACACGGTCTTGCCGTCCTCCAGCGCACGCTGGCGCACCGGCAGCTGCGCGGAGTCCGGGTTGGCCTTCACGGTGGCGGCCGCCTGCCACGCCGGCGTGCCGCGAAGCCGCTCGGCGGCTGCCTCGGCGCCGGTGAAATTCGGGATGCGCCCGGCTGCACCGGGAAACCGGGCTACCCGCGCCGCGCGCATCGCCAACCACACCTCCTGCCGGAGGGCAGCCTTCGCGGCCAGCACCTCGGCCGGGCCGCCCGCATCACGATCATGACGCGGCGCGGGACGGGGCATGCCCCCATCCTGCCCGCACGCCCCGGGCCGCAGAAACCCGGCGCCCGCCAGCATTCCTGGAGGACTGGCGGACCGGGGCGTTATGTAGGTTCAGGGACAAGCAGCGAGCGGATCGCGTCATCTCGGGCGGCACCGGAGCGGCCCGGCGGCGGTGGCCTGATCCGGAGTAAGGACGGATGTCATGTCAGCAACCGGGTCGGCGGTCAGCGCGATGCGGCAGACGATGGACGGCCAGGCCGAGGCGCTGGCCGGGATCTTGGCGGACGAGGCGCCTGCTATTGCAGTGGCGGAGCGGCTGCGCGGTCGCCGCGTGCTGGCGATCGGCACCGGAACCAGCTGGCATGCGGCCAGCCAGGCCGCCACGCTGCTCCGCGCGGCCGGGCTGGACGCCTGCGCCGCGCAGTCTGCCGACGCCGCTGTGGACGGCCCGCTGCCCGGCGAGGGCGGCGCGTTGCTGGCCTTCACCCACACGGGCGCCAAGCGGTACACAGCTCAGGCTGCGCGGCGCGCCCGGTCGAGGGGCGCTCTGGTCATCCAGGTCTCCGGGGTAGGCGTCGAGGGCGCGGACCTGGTGACGGTGCAGCGGGAACGCTCTTCGGCCTACACGGCCAGCCATCTCGGGGCGCTGTTGCGCGCGGCGCAGCTGGCGCGGGCGCTGGGCGCGGATCTCGCCGGGCTGGGGGAGGTCCCCGCGGCCGTCGACGATGCCTACCGCACACCGCAGGACGATCACCAGGCGCCGCCCGCGCGGCTGATCGAGTTCATCGGCGGCGGTATCAACCAGTGGACCGCCGCCGAGGGAGCGCTGAAGATCCGCGAGGCAGCCTACGTGGCCAGCGAGGGCCTGGGGGTGGAGCAGTTCCTGCACGGGCCCTCGGTGGCCCTGGGCGAGCATGACCGGCTCGTCTGCCTGGACGGCGGCGGACCCTGGTCGGCGAGGATCGCCGAAGTGGCGCGGGCCGCCGAGGAGTCGGGCGTCCCGGGGACCCGTCTGGCCCATGATCGGCTGGGCGAGCTCCTGTCGATCTTCCCGCTGACCGTGGCCGTGCAGCGGATCGCGCTGGAGGCCGCCGAGACGCTCGGTGTCAACCCCGACACCTTCGGGCTGGATCGGCCGGGCCACCAGGCCTGGGATCGCCTCGAGCTGTGAGCGTGCCCCCAAACGTCGGCGGCCGGGCTGAGCTTCCCGGCGCCCGCCGGCCTAGGGTTGAGGGTGGAAGAAGGCCGTGATGGGCCGGGGCCGACGAGATGCGTCGGCTGACGAGCTCGTTGCCCTCGAGGGCGCTGGCGACCGCCAGCAGGTGCAGCGAGGACGTGAAGGATGCGCGGGCATGAGCACAAGCACGGCCGGCCGCCGCCATCGGGTGACAGCGCGGCCGGCCCGGCGACCGCGCGGCCTGGCGCGGCGGCGCGCACCGCTGACCGGCCGTGTGCCGAATGCCTGGATCCCTCACTCGCGGTCGCCAAGCCCGCCTGGCGCCTCTCCCGCCCGGTCGCATTCTGGCTGATTGCTTACGCGTTCGCGGTCACGATGCTCGGCACGACCCTGCCGACTCCGCTGTACGTGATCTACCAGGCACAATGGCATTTCTCCACGAGCCTGATAACGCTGATCTTCGCCACGTACGCGGTCGGCGTGCTCGCCGCGCTACTGGCCGCCGGGCGCTCGTCCGACCAGGCCGGCCGGCGTCCCGTGCTGGCGGCAGCGATCGGGCTGAGCATCGCCAGCGCGGCGACCTTCATCCTCGCGCCCAGCGTCGGCTGGCTGTTCGCCGGGCGGGCGCTCTCTGGCCTGTCAGCCGGGCTGATGACGGGCACGGCCACCGCCGCGCTGACCGAGACGGCGCGGCCCGGCTCAGGACGCCGCGCGTCACTGGTCTCGACGACGGCCAACATAGGCGGCCTCGGTCTCGGCCCGCTGCTCGCCGGGCTGCTAGCCCAGTACGCTCCCCGGCCGACGGTGCTGCCCTACCTGGTCCAGCTCGGGCTTGTGGCAGTCGCCGGGCTCGGCCTGCTTGCCGTGCCGGAGACGGTCAGCGAGCGCTCTGCGCTGTCGCTCAGGTTCCGCGGCTTCGGCATGCCGCAGGCAGGCCGGGCCGAGTTCATCGCGGCCGGCTTCGCTGGCTTCGCCGCGTTCTCCCTGCTCGGGCTGTTCAGCGCGCTTGCCCCGACGTTCCTCAGCGGCGTTCTGCACGACACCAGTCACGCGGTCGCGGGCGCGGTGGTCTTCCTCGCCTTTGGCGTCGCCGCCTGTACCCAGCTGGCCGGGTCCCGGCTGCCGAGCCGGCCGGTGATGCTGGCCGGGCTGGCGGTGTTCCTGGCGGCGCTCGGCCTGATCGTCGCCGGGCTCGCCGCCGCCTCGATGCCGCTCTTCCTGGCCGGCACCGTGGTCAGCGGAGTAGCGGTCGGGGCCGTCTTCATGGGCAGCCTGGCCGTGGCGAACCGGCTCGCCCCAGCGGAGACCCGCAGCCAGGTCATTTCCACCTACTTCGTGTTCGCCTACGTCGGCCTGACCGTGCCCGTCATCGCGGTCGGATTCGGCTCCCAGGCGTTCGGCGACTTCCGCGCCACCCTCGGCTGCGCCGTGGCCCTGGCAGCGATCGCGCTGGCGTCGATGGCCATCATCCGGCGGTCGGCGGCATGAGTCGCCCGGCGTCCGTCACGATTGGTTAATGCATCGATACGGTGGGTAGTTGTAGCCACGGCACACCGGTTCTACGACCGCACCGTTGACCCTGTGCCCGCCTAGCGATCACCGGCCCAGAAACGGATGCCACGCACGATGCCCGCCAGCCGGCCAGCCGCGGCCGGGGTAACCACCCCCGACACGAAGCTGGCCCGTGATGCCACCGAGCTGGTGCGCGAGTCCGTCACCGAGCTGGTCTACCACCATTCCCGGCGGGTCTTCTGGTTCGGCAGCCTGCAGGGCCGCAACCGGGGGCTCAGCTTCGACCCCGAGCTGCTGTACATCGGGGCGATGTTCCACGACCTCGGCCTGAACGAGCAGTTCCGCCGCAGCGGCCGGCGCTTCGAGGTGGACAGCGCCGACGAAGCCCGCCGCTTCCTGCAGGGCCACGGCGTGCCCGAGGACAGCATCCGCAGGGTCTGGACCGCCATCGCCCTGCACACCACGCCCGGTATCCCGCAGTTCATGGAACCCGAGGTCGCCCTGGTCACCGCGGGGGTCGAATACGACGTGCTCGGCATCGGGTACCACGACATCAGCGATGCCGACCGGGCCGAGATTACCGCCCTGCACCCGCGCCCGGACTTCAAGCGCAGCATCCTGCGGGCGTTCACCGAAGGCATCGCGCCCAGGCCGGAAACGACGTTCGGCAACGTGAAAGCGGACGTCCTGGAGCGATTCGTCCCCGGCTACCAGCGCGCCAACTTCGTGGACATCATCGAGAACTCGGACTGGCCGGAGTAGCCGATGGGCGCACGCAGGTGGATTGGTTCATGGCCGGTGTACCGTCAGCTGACCGGCACGGACCGGCTGAGCCTGGGCGCGGCGGTCAAGAGCAAGCGCAGCGAGGGGCTTGAGCCGCGGACCCGCCGCGCCGACCAGGTAGTCAAGTCGGTCTGCCCTTACTGCGCGGTGGGCTGCGGCCAGGATGTCTATGTCTCCGGCGGCCGGGTCACGCAGATTGAGGGCGACCCCGACTCGCCGGTCAGCCGGGGCAGGCTGTGCCCGAAGGGATCGGCGAGCCTGCAGCTGACCACCGGGGACGCCCGCCAGTACCGGGTGAGGTACCGGCGGCCGTTCGGCACCGACTGGGAGGACCTGGACCTGGACACGGCGATGGACATGATCGCCGAACGCGTCATCTCGGCGCGGCGGTCCGGCTGGCAGTGGCAGGTCGACGGAGTTCGCACCCGCCGCACGCTTGGTTTCGCGAGCCTGGGCGGGGCCACCCTGGACAACGAGGAAAACTACCTGATCAAGAAGTTGTTCACCGCGCTGGGCGCGATCCAGATCGAGAACCAGGCCCGGATTTGACACTCCGCTACCGTCCCCGGTCTGGGGACCAGCTTCGGCCGCGGCGGGGCCACCAACTTCCCGCGTGACCTGGTCAACTCCGACTGCATCCTGATCGAGGGCTCGAACATGGCCGAGTGCCATCCGGTCGCCTTCCAGTGGGTGACGGAGGCCAGGGCCCGCGGCGCCACGGTCATCCATGTCGATCCGCGGTTCACCCGGACCAGCGCTGTCTGCGACCTGTACGTGCCGATCCGGGCCGGAGCGGACATCGCGTTCGTCGGCGGCCTGATCAACTACGTGCTGCGCAACGAGAAGTACTTCAGGGAATACGTCCTGGCCTACACGAACGCGGCCGCGATCCTGACCGAGGACTACGCCGACACCGATGATCTCGACGGGGTGTTCTCCGGCCTGAACCGCGAGCACCGGTACTACGACTTCGATACCTGGCGCTACCAGGGGGAGGAGGAAGTAAAGCCCGCCAGCGGCGAGCGCGAGGATCCCGATGCGCAGCTGCGCATCCGGCGGCAGCTCCGGCAAGCAGGACGAGGCGAGGCGCAGGGCTCCGGCGGCGCCGGGGCCTACCCCACCCCGGATACCGACGAGACGCTGCAGCATCCGCGGTGCGTGTTCCAAGTGCTGAAACGGCACTTCGCCCGCTATACCCCGGAGATGGTCGAGCAGGTCTCCGGGGTGCCCCAGGACCTGTTCGCCAAGGTGTGCCGGCTCGTCGCTGACAACTCCGGTCGCGACCGCACGACCGCGTTCGTCTACAGCCTGGGCTGGACCCAGCACACCGTGGGCGTGCAGTACATCCGGACCGCCGCGATCCTGCAGGCGCTGCTCGGCAACGTGGGCCGCCCCGGCGGGGGCGTCCTGGCCCTGCGCGGGCACGCCTCCATTCAGGGGTCCACCGACATTCCTACCCTGTTTGACCTGCTGCCGGGCTACCTGCCCATGCCGTTCGCCCACGGGAACTCTGATCTTGACGCCTACGTGCAGGCCGAATCCGTGCAGAAGGGGTTCTGGGCGAACACGCGCGGGTACCTGGTCAGCCTCCTGAAGGCGTGGTGGGGTGAGGCCGCGACGGGAGAGAACGACTTCTGCTATGACTACCTGCCGCGGCTGACCGGCAGCCACAGCACCTACGACACGGTCATCGCGCAGACCCAGGGGGTCTGCAAGGGCTACTTCCTGTTCGGGCAGAACCCGGCGGTCGGCTCGGCCAACGCCCGGCTGCAGCGGCTGGGCCTGGCCAGCCTGGACTGGCTGGTGGTCCGCGACCTCGTCATGATCGAGAGCGCCACCTGGTGGAAGGACGGCCCGGAGACCGAGACCGGTGAGCTGCACACCCGGCAGAACGGCACCGAGGTGTTCTTCCTGCCCGCGGCCGCGCACACCGAGAAGTCCGGCAGCTTCACCAACACCCAGCGGCTGCTGCAGTGGCACCACCAGGCCGTCCAGCCGGCCGGCGACGCGCGCAGCGACCTGTGGTTCACCTACCACCTCGGGCGCCGCATCCGGGAGAAGCTGGCTGGCTCCGCCGACGAGGCCGACCGGCCGGTCCTGGATCTCACCTGGGCCTACCCGACGCAGGGACCGCTGGACGAGCCGGACGCTGACGCGGTCCTGGCCGAGATCAACGGCCGGGACGCCAGCGGCAAGCCGCTGTCCGCTTACACCCAGCTCGCCGACGACGGCTCGACAGCGTGCGGCTGCTGGATCTACTGCGGCGTCCGCGCCGGCGGCGTCAACCAGGCCGCGCGGCGCACGCCGTGGCGGCAGCAGAACTGGGTGGCGCCGGACTGGGGCTGGGCCTGGCCGGCCAACCGGCGGGTGCTCTACAACCGGGCGTCGGCCGACCCGGACGGCCGGCCCTGGAGCGAGCGCAAGGCGCTGATGTGGTGGGACGAAACCCGCCGGCGGTGGGCCGGGGACGACGTGCCGGATTTCGTCGCCGACCGGCCCCCGTCCTACCGGCCGCCCCAGGGAGCAACCGGCGTGGACGCCATTTCCGGCACGGATCCGTTCATCATGCAGGGCGACGGCAAGGCCTGGCTGTTCGCCCCGGCGGGCCTGGTGGACGGCCCGCTGCCCGTGCACTACGAGCCGCAGGAATCCCCGTTCCGCAACCTTCTCTACGGCCAGCAGCACAACCCGGTCCGGCAGATCATCCGGCACCGCGAGAACCGGTACCAGCCGAGCGGCGACCAGCCCGGATCCGAGGTGTTCCCCTACGTGACCACGACCTACCGGCTGACCGAGCATCACACCGCCGGCGGCATGTCCCGGTTCCTGCCCTACCTGTCCGAGCTGCAGCCCGCGTTCTTCTGCGAGATCTCACCGCAGCTCGCCGCCGAGCGCGGCCTGGAGCATCTCGGCTGGGCCACGATCATCACCTCGCGTAACGCGATCGAGGCCCGGGTGCTGGTCACCGAGCGGATCCGGCCGCTGCGGGTGCAGGGCCGGATGCTGCACCAGGTGGGGCTGCCCTGGCACTGGGGGCCGAACGGTTACACCGCCGGGGATGCCGCCAACGAACTGGCCCACCTCTCGCTCGACCCGAACGTGCACATCCAGGAGGTCAAGGCCATGGCCTGCGACATCCGGCCGGGCCGGCGGCCGCGCGGGCCGGCCCTGCGCGAGCTCGTCCGGGCCTACCAGGAACGAGCCGGCATCACCGACGAGACAGGGACACAGATGTGAGATGCGTACCAGACCGGCCGGCCTGAGCGTTGTCCCGGCCGAGCCGGGCCTCGACCCGGCGGCGCACGCTGGCTACCCGGATCACCCGCCGCGGATGGGATTCTTCACCGACACCTCGGTGTGCATCGGCTGCAAGGCCTGCGAGGTCGCCTGCAAGGAGTGGAACGCGGTGCCCGAGGACGGGCTCCTGCTGACCGGCATGTCCTACGACAACACCGGGGGCCTGAGCGCGTCCACGTGGCGGCACGTGGCTTTCATCGAGCAGTCTGCGGTAACGATACGGGCCGGCGACGGCGCGGGCGGAGGCGGTGCGGGGGCCCCGGGCGCTGATGATCTGCGGTGGCTGATGTCCAGCGACGTGTGCAAGCACTGCACCGAGGCAGCCTGCCTGGACGTCTGCCCGACCGGTGCGCTGATGCGCACCGAGTTCGGCACGGTGGTGGTCCAGGACGATGTCTGCAACGGCTGCGGCTACTGCGTGTCAGCGTGCCCGTTCGGCGTGATCGGCAGGCGCGAGTCGGACGGGGGCGCGCACAAGTGCACGCTGTGCTACGACCGGATCGGCGACGGCCTCACGCCTGCCTGCGCTAAGGCCTGCCCCACTGAGTCCATCCAGTTCGGGCCCCTGGACGAGCTGCGCGAGCGGGCGCGGCAGCGGGTGGCCGACCTGCACGATGCGGGCAGGCCGGAGGCACGGCTGTACGGCGAGGATCCGGGCGACGGCATCGGCGGAGCGGGCGCGTTCTTCCTGCTGCTGGACCAGCCCGAGGTGTACGGCCTGCCACCGGACCCGGCGGTCACCACGCGGGATCTGCCTCGCATGTGGCGGCACGCGGCCCTCGCCGCCGCGGGCCTCGCGGCCGCCACCATCACGGCCTGCCTGAGGCGGCGGGCGTGAGCGGGAGGCACCGCATGAGCCGCCCGCCGCAGAGCGCTGGGCAGATCGTGCCGGAGGCCGAGTTCAGCTCCTACTATGGTCGGCCGGTGGTCCGGGAAGCGGTGTGGGGGCCGGACATCCCCGCCTACCTGTTCCTCGGCGGGCTGGCCGGCGCGTCCTCAGCCCTCGCCGCGGGCGCGCAGCTTTCCGGTCATCCGGAGCTGGCCCGCACGGCGAAAGCCGGGGCGGCCGGCGCGATCAGCCTGTCGATGGTGGCCCTGGTGCACGACCTCGGCCGGCCTGCCCGGTTCATCAACATGCTGCGGGTGTTCAAGGTGACCTCGCCGATGAGCATCGGCACCTGGGTGCTGTCTGCCTTCACGCCCCTGGCCCTGGCCGCCGCAGCTTCCGCGATCACGCGCAGACTGCCGCGGGCCGGCGCCGCCGCCACCATGACGGCCGGCGTGCTCGGTCCCGCCGTCGCGGCCTACACGTCGGCGCTGCTCGCCGACACCGCCACGCCAGCCTGGCACGACGCACACCGCGAGCTGCCCTACCTGTTCGTCGGCTCAGCCGCCACCGCCGCCGGCGGGCTCGGCCTGCTCGCCGTCACACCAGAACGCGCGCGGCCCGCGGCCCGGCTGGCTGCCCTCGGGGCCGCGGCGGAGCTCACCGCCGAACTGCTGGTTGACCGGCGCCTCGGCCCCGCGGCCGAGCCCTACCGGACCGGGAAGTCCGGGGCCCTGATGCGGGCCGGGCAGTTCCTCACCGGCGCCGGGACGGTGACGGCGCTCCTGGGCCGCCGCAGCCGCGCAGTCTCGGCGCTGGCCGGGGCAGCATTGCTCGCTGGCTCGGCTGTCACCCGGTTCGGCGTATTCGAGGCCGGCCAGGTCTCCGCGCGGGACCCGAAGTACACGGTCGGGCCGCAACGCGAGCGCGCCTCCGCGAACGGGCAGGACGCTGGCCGGGCTGGCGCATGACAAAGACACTGTCGCGGGGATGCCCAGGTTGCTGGCCGGGTTAGCGGATGACCAGGACGCTGTCGCGCCGCGGGACCAGCTCGCCGATCACCGGCGCTCCCGGCAGCTCGCCGGCTACGAGCAGCCCGCCCGATGTCTGGGCGTCCGCGAGCAGGAGGAGGTCTTCCTCGGCCACCGCGTCCGCACCGGTGTGCGGGAGCACCCATTCGAGATTTCGCCTGCTTCCGCCGGGCATATGCCCGGCCCGCGCGGCCGCCCGCGTGCCCTCGATGAGCGGCACCGCCGCGTGATCGATGACCGCGGAGACCCCGCTGGCCCTGGCCAGCTTGAACAGGTGGCCGAGCAGGCCGAATCCGGTCACGTCGGTGGCGCACCTGATCCCGGCGGCCAGCGCCTGGCGGCTGGCGTCGGCGTTGAGCGCGGTCATAACGTCGATCGCTGCGGCGCTGACCTCGCCCGTGGCCTTGTGCCAGGCATTGAGCACGCCGGTGCCGATCGGCTTGGTCAGGCTGAGCGGCAGGCCCGGCTGCCCGGCGTCAATCCGCAGCAACGCGGCCGGATCCGCGGTACCGGTCACGGCCATGCCGTACTTCGGCTCGGGATCGTCGATGCTGTGCCCGCCGGCCACGTGACAGTGCGCCGCGCGCCCCGTGTCCAGGCCTCCGCGCAGCACTTCGGCCGCCAGGTCGGCTGGGAGCTTGTCGCGTGGCCAGCCCAGCAGGTTCAGGGCGACGATCGGCTCGCCGCCCATCGCGTAGATGTCGGACAGGGCGTTGGCAGCGGCGATCCGCCCGAACGTGTAAGCGTCGTCCACGACGGGAGTAAAGAAATCGGCCGTCACCACGACCGCCATGGCCGGGCCGACCCGCACCACGGCGCCGTCGTCGCCATGCTCGACTCCCACGATCAGGTCCGTGCCCAGACCGTCGGGCGCGAGCTTGCTTATAGTCTCCTCCAGCTCACCCGGCGGGATCTTGCAGGCGCAGCCGCCGCCGCGCGCGTACTGGGTGAGCCGGAAGGCACCTGGATCGGTCACACGGCCAAACTTTAGTGCCTGCCGGCGCACGCCCTCGGTCACCGCGCCGGGCGCGCCCGCGGGGTGGATGGCGGGTGCGGCCCGGGCGCGGGTAACGTCGCCCCCGGAGGCGTCCGGGTGCCTGGTGGCCCCCCCGGTCTTCAAAACCGGTGGGCGGCGCGTCGCGTCGCCGGCGGGTTCGATTCCCGTCCGCCTCCGCTACCTGCGAGAATGCTGCCGTCTGCCTCTGCCCATGCCTGTGGCTCGGCCCTGGGAATGGTCGTGGGCGGCGGCGGCGTAGGGTCGCGGTTGTGGACCCGCGCCGCCACGTGCCCAGAACGGATTTCGTGCTCGCCGACCCGCGCCTGGTCGCGGCGCGGGACCTGCTCGGCGGGGCGCTGGTCAAGAAGGCGGTGGCCCGCGCCCAGGATCTGGCGCGCTGCGGGGCCATCAGCCCGGACAGCGTCGCCGACGCCGCGGCCGCGTCGCTGCCGCCGACCGCCGCCACCCTGACTCCGGTGATCAATGCGACGGGCGTTCTGGTGCACACCAATCTCGGCCGGGCGCCGCTGTCGGCGGCCGCGCGTGACGCCATGCTGGCGGCGGCCGGCTGCACGGACGTCGAGTTCGATCTGGCCACGGGTAGGCGCGGCCGCCGCGGCGGGGGCGCGCTGGACGCTCTCGCGCGGGCGGTTCCGGCGGCCGGGGCGGTGCACGTGGTCAACAACAACGCCGCCGCGCTGGTCCTGGCGGCCACGGCGCTGGCGGCCGGGCGCGAGATCATAATCAGCCGCGGCGAGCTGATCGAGATCGGCGACGGATTCCGGCTTCCCGAGCTGCTGCAGTCCACGGGGGCCCGGATCCGCGAGGTGGGTACCACCAACCGGACCGCGCTTGATGACTACCGGCGGGCGGTCTGCGCTGACACGGCCTTCATCCTGAAGGTGCACCCGTCCAACTACCTGATCCAGGGCTTCACCGCGTCGGTCGGCGTCGCAGAGCTCGCCAGTCTCGGAGTCCTGGTGGTCGGCGATATAGGCTCCGGTCTGCTCAGCCCGAATCCGGTCCTCCCCGACGAGCCCGACGCCGACTCCTGGCTGCGGGCCGGCGCCGCGCTGGTCACCGCCAGCGGCGACAAGCTGCTCGGCGGGCCGCAGGCGGGCCTGCTGCTCGGTCGGCCCGAGACGGTCTCCCGCCTGGCGCGCCATCCGCTGGCCCGCGCGCTGCGGGTGGACAAGCTGACCCTGGCCGCGCTGGAGGCCACCCTCACCGGCCCGGCCGCGCCCGTTACGCAGGCGATGACGGCCACCTTGTCATCGATCAGGGAGCGCGCCGAGGCTCAGGCCGGGCGGCTGGCCATCGCGGGCGTCGACTGCCGGGCCGTGCCGACGGCCGCAGCCGTCGGAGGCGGCGGAGGCCCGGGCGTGACCTTGCCGAGCGCCGCGCTGTCCCTTCCCGAGCAGCTGGCCCGCGACCTGCGATCGGGCGCGGCCGTGCGCCGCGGAGACGTGCCAGCGGTCGTCGGCAGGATCGAGGGCGGCCGGCTCCTGCTTGACTTGCGCTCCGTCACGTCCGCCGACGACGAACGGCTGGCCGCGGCGGTGCTCGCCGCCGCGGCCCGCGGCGCCCCACCCTTCGCAGCCCCGGCGTCCGCTGATGGCGCGTCGCGCCCGCCAGCCCCCGACCCGGTGTAGCCGTGCACATCGTCGCGACCGCCGGTCATGTGGATCACGGGAAGTCGATGCTGGTGCGGGCGCTCACCGGAATGGAGCCGGACCGCTGGGAAGCGGAGCAGCGCCGTGGCATGACCATCGACCTCGGCTTCGCGTGGACGACGCTCCCGTCCGGCGAACAGATCGCGTTCGTCGACGTGCCCGGCCACGAGCGATTCGTCTCCAACATGCTCGCCGGCGTGGGCCCGGCGCCCGCGGTGATGTTCGTGGTGGCCGCTGACGAGGGCTGGATGCCCCAGTCTGCCGAGCATCTCGCGGCGATCGACGCCCTCGGCATCCGCAACGGGGTCCTGGTGGTCACTCGGGCCGACCTGGCCTATCCGGCTCCGGCGCTGCGCCAGGCCGCACTCCACATCGCGGATACCAGTCTCGGCGGCGGGATAGAGGCTGTCGCGGTCAGCGCCCTCACGGGCCAGGGCCTCCCCGATCTGGTCGCCGCGCTCGGCAGGCTCACGGCCCGGCTCCCTCAGCCTGACCCGCAGGACGGTGTCCGGCTGTGGCTGGACCGGGTGTTCGCCATCAAGGGCAGCGGAACCGTAGTCACCGGGACCTTGCAGGCCGGGACCGTCCACGCCGGCGACGAGCTCGTGCTGACCCCATCACTGCGTACGCTGCGGATCAGGGGCGTGCAGTCGCTGGGCGCGCCGGCGGCTCAGGTCATCGGCGTCGCCCGGGTGGCGCTGAACCTGCGGGGCGTCAGCACGCGGGACCTGAGCCGCGGTATGGCCCTGATTCACCCCGGTCACTGGACCGTGACCAGCATGATCGACGTCCGCCTGACGCCGTGCCCGGCGGCGGGCCAGCAGCCGGCCAGCACCATGCAGGTGCCGGCCCGGCTCACGATGTACATTGGCGCGGCCCGCACGGTGGCCCGGGTTCGGATGCTGGGCCGCCGTGTCGCCCGGCTGAGCCTGGACCACCCGCTGCCGCTGCATGTCGGCGACCGGGTGCTGCTCCGCGATCCCGGCGCGGCCGCCGGCCACGCCAGCGGCCGACCGGTGTTCGGCGCAACCGTGCTCGACGTTCTGCCGCCGCGGCTGCGCGGCAACGGTGCCGCCGCCGCCGCAGAGCGCGAGCTGGCCTCGTGGCCCGAGCCGCCGAGAACACCGGACCTGCTGTGCCGGCACCGGCTGCTGCGAGCCAGCGCGGCATCGGCCATGGGCCTGCGCGACCTGCCGCCGCCAGTCAGCGGGGATTGGCTGGCCGACCCGGCGCACTGGCAGCGGCTGCGTCAGCTCCTGGCCGCGGCGGTGGCGGCGCACGCGACGCGCGATCCGCTGGCCCCCGGCCTTCCGGTCGATGCGGCCCGGGCCGAGCTGGGCCTGCCCAGCCGTGGTCTGGTCGAGGCCCTCGCAGCCTGGCGCGCGGGCGACAGCGGTCACGAGCCGATCGAGGCGAGCGGCGGGTACCTGCGCATCGGTGGTGGCAGCGGCAGCGGCGGAAGTGAGCGGCCGGATGGTGCCGGGCGCGGGGTTGCGCCAGGGCAGCACCCGGACGGCGGCACTGCCGTGCAGGCCGGCCACCCAGCCCGTCCGTCCCATCCCGGCCTTCCGGCCCCCGTGGCTGACGCGGTCCAGGCCGTGCTCACCGGCCTGGCGGATGCGCCGTTCTGCGCACCTGACGCCGGGCGACTGCGTGAGCTGGGGCTCGACACACGGGCGGCTGCGGCGGCGGAGCGCGCTGGCCTCCTACTCCGCCTGCCCGGCCATGTGGTCCTGGCCGCCGACGCGGCCGGCCAGGCAGCGCGGATTCTGGCCCGCCTGCCGCAGCCGTTCACCGCGGCGGAGGCGAAGCAGGCGCTGCGGACGACGCGGCGGGTGGTGATTCCGCTGCTTGAGTTGCTAGACCGGGAGGGAATCACCCGGCGGCTCGCTGACGATCGCAGGATCATGCGCTAGCCGCCTACCAGGCAGCTATTCAAGCCGATAGCCGGTGCGCTCCGGCGTAGACGTTCATTGACGGGCCGCGCAGGAAGCCGACGAGGGTGAGGCCCGCTTCCTCGGCCAGCTCGACGGCAAGCGAGGATGGCGCAGAAACTGCGGCCAGCAGCGGGATGCCGGCCAGCACGGCCTTCTGGACCAGCTCGAACGAGGCCCGGCCGCTGACGAGGAGAACGCAGCGGGTCAAGGGCAAGCGGCCGCCCAGCAGCGCCCAGCCCACAGCCTTGTCGACGGCGTTGTGCCTGCCCACGTCCTCGCGGGCGGCGATCAGCTCCCCGTCCGTCGTGAACAGCCCGGCAGCGTGCAGGCCGCCGGTGCGCGAGAACACCCGCTGCGCGTCGCGCAGCCGTCCGGGGAGCAAAGCCAGCACTTCCGGCGCGAATCGCGCCCGATCCCCGGCCAGGGCCGCCCGCGGCAGAACGCAGATGTCATGGATGCTCGCCTTCCCGCAGACGCCGCACGCGCTGGTGGTCAGGAAGTTGCGCCGGGCACCCGGCGCGATGGTGACGCCTGCCGCCAGCGTCACGTCGGCGATGTTGCCCAGCCCGTCGTGGTTGCCGTGGCCGCAGGCAGTCCCGTCGCAGAGCTTGATGTCAGCGATGTCGGCCGGTGAGCGAATGATGGCTTCGCTCACCAGGAACCCGGCGGCGAGTTCGAGGTCGTCGCCGGGGGTGCGCATGGTCATGGTCAGCGCGGTGCCGCCCACCCTGATCCCGAGCGGCTCTTCGGCCGCGAGCACGTCGGCGCGAGCCGCCGCATCACCTGGCCGTCCGTCCTCGGGCAGCGTAATCCGCAGCACTCGCCGTCGCGCGGTCCGCCCGGACAACGACCCACCCTTCTGCTCAGCATCCCCTCCGAAAGGGTACGCGCGGGCCCTCAGGCGACCAGGCGGCAGCTGGCGTCAAACGATGTGCGCCGTCGGCCTGCGCTATGGCCTGGAAACCGACATTTGGCTCCTGGGTGGAAACCAGCCATCGGGGCGTTCGAACGTGGCGTGCGGCGGGGAAAACGAGCGGAGAAGACGGCCGGTCTGCCCCGCGATGCTGGCAGGATCGCAACTAGCAGACACCCGGCAAGGGGGGGGACATCAGTGGCAGGGACGGGCGAGCCGGTTGCGGTGCTCGGCATCGGGGCGATGGGCCACGGGATGGCGGCCAGTGCTTTGCGCGCTGGCATCCCGACGATCGTCTGGGATCGCCACCCGGAAGCGGCCCGGGACCTGGCTGAGCGCGGCGCGGAAGTCGCCGAGACCGCCTCCGGCGCGGCGCGGCAGGCCGCGATTGTCGTCACGATGGTGACCGACGCCGATGCCGTCATCTCGCTCGCCCGGGACCAGGGAATGCTGGCTGCCCTGGCTCCGGGCGCGATCTGGGCCCAGATGAGCACCATCGGCGTGGCGGGGATCGATCGCGTCGCCGCCATGATCGATGGCGAGCGTCCTGACGTGACGCTCCTGGACGCGCCGGTGTCGGGAAGCAAGGACCCGGCGGAACAGGGCCAGCTGACGATCTTCGCGTCAGGGCCCGACGAGGCGCGCTCACGCATCGCCCCGCTCTTCGACGCGATCGGCCAGCGCACGATCTGGGTGGGCGCGGCTGGGGCTGGGACGCGGCTGAAGCTGGTGAGCAACACCTGGCTGGCGTTCGCGACCGAAGCGGTTGCCGCCTCTGTGGCCCTTGCTCGCCGGCTGGGCCTTGAGACCGAGACTGTGATGGACGCGCTCGGCGGCAGCCCGCTCGTGTCCACCTGGCAGGCAGCCAAGCTGCACCGGATCGCCAGGGGCGAGTTCTCGGCCCAGTTCGCGCTCTCGCTCGCGGTCAAGGACGTGCGCCTCGCCCTGCAGGCGGACGGCGACGACCGGTTCGCCGTCCTGGCCTGCCTGGCCGACGAATGGCAGCAGGCGGTCGATCAGGGGCTAGGGGAGCAGGACCTGACCGTCGTGACGCGCACGCTCGAGCAGCGGGGAGGAACGCCATGACCCCCCGCACCCGTCCGGCCGCGCGGGATCAGCGGGGCGGGGCTGATCCCGCGCGGCTCGAGGCTCGACGCAGACACCGCCCGGGATCAGCCTGGCCTTCCGCGGCTCCTACGCTTCCGCGGGCTGCTCGCCGTCGTCGCCGAGCACCACCTGGATGGCCCGCTCATCGGCACCGCGCACGATGCTGAGCTCGACCGTGCCGCCGCCCGCCGCCTGGAGCGCGTCGAACAGGTCGTCGGCGGTGCGGACCGGCCCGCCCGCGGTCGCCACGATCAGGTCCCCTCGGGCGAGGCCGGCCCGCGCGGCCGGGCTTTCCTCGGTGACCTCGCGGATCAGCAGGCCCTCGATGTCGGGCAGGCCGACGGCCCGCCGCAGCCGCCGGGCCACATGCCCGGGAGCGATGGCGACGCCGAGCCGTGGCGTCGTGGTGGATTCCCCGCGGCCGAGCGCGCCGGCCCGGCCTTGCAGCGCCTCGTCGGCGGGAATGGCCAGGTAGAAGCCCTCGCCGAGGCGGTTGGTGTTGATCCCGAGCAGCTGCCCGGCGGCGTCCACGACCGGGCCGCCCGAGGAACCGGGCAGCAGCGGTGCGGTGTGCTCGAGGCTGCCGGTGATGCGACGGCCCCGTGGGCCGCGGAACGTCCGGTCGATGCCGGAGACGAAGCCGAACGTCACCCGTAGCCCGCGCCCGCCCGGGTTAGCCAGCGCGAAGACGGGCGTCCCGATGCTGGCAGGTGCTCCGGTGGTCCACGGCAAAGCCGCGGCCCCGCCGGTGTCGACCTCGATGACGGCGAGGTCGCCGTCGATGTCGTGCCCGGCGACGCTCCCCTCGGCCGTGCGCCCGTCGGGGAACGTAACCGTCACCTGATCGCCCCGCACGTTGTGCGCGTTGGTCAGCACCCGCCCCTCGCCGAGCACGATGCCCGAGCCGACGCCCCAGCGCTGCCCGATACCCACGACCGCGGCGCCCACGCCGTCGGCCAGCCGCACGATGTCGGCCTGGATCTCGTCGAGAATCGCCATCACTGCCACCTTCCTAGTAAGTAGTAACTTGCAATCTACTACTAACCGTTCGGATGTCAACGCGGCTACGATCGGTGCATGACCGGACCCGAGCACGCCTCCTCACCGCTTGCCGAAGCCCTCGCCAGGGTCGGTGACCGGTGGACCCTGCTGGTGGTCGAAGCGCTGCTCGCCGGGCCGGGCCGGTTCAACGATCTCCTCGGCCAGATCCCGGGCATCGCGGCGAACATCTTGTCCGAGCGCCTGAAGCGGCTCGAGCGCGAGGCGCTGCTGGTCGCCCGGCCCTACTCCGAGCGGCCGCCCCGGGCCGCCTACGAGCTGACCGCCGAGGGCAGGGAGCTCGCCGGGGCGCTCCGCCTGCTGGCGCACTGGGGGACCAGGCATGCCGACCCGGCCGAAGCGCCCCGGCACCCCGCCTGCGGCACCCCGGTCGAGGCCCGCTGGTACTGCCCGACCTGCGACCGCCTGGTCGACAATGAGTCGCCCCACCCCGAGCTGCACTACGTCTAGAGCCGGCCGCGCTGGCGGCCTCTCCTGCCGGTCGGGGCGCCGTCTGCGCGATCGCGCCGGGGCTAGCGGGCCGCGGGCTGCGGTGGGAGAGGCTGCTCGGTCCAGACGGTCTTGCCGTCGGGGGTGTAGCGGGTGCCCCAGGCCTGG
>WNFJ01361884.1_pt1 | contig 25669 bp, 13 predicted proteins | sample 5400461 | NCBI WGS metagenome assembly WNFJ01 (sample SAMN13153349, study PRJNA577476) | soil metagenome | isolation source: 115 cm saprolite on Douglas fir-dominated hillslope | place: USA:California | collected 2013-09-17
TGATGATCGAATCGGCGCGTGCGGGGTGTTCGGTGGTTCGGCTCAAGGGTGGGGACCCGCTGGGGTTTGGGCGTGCCGGGGAAGAAATTGCAGCGTTGCGCGGGGCGGAGATTTCGTTTGAAGTGGTGCCGGGTGTGACCGCGGCGCTGGCGGCGGGTGCGGTGTTGGGGTTGCCGCTCACGGATAGGAAGAGTGCATCGAAGCTGATTTTTTGCACGGCGCATCATGCTGCGGATAAGGCTGATTGCACTCCGATCTGGAGTGGCCCGTTGCCCGAGGATGCGACGCTGGTGGTCTATATGCCGGGGCGTGACCTCGGGCGGATTGCGCGGGAACTTATGGCGGCAGGCGTGAAGACAGCCACGCCTTGCTGTGCTGTGTCGCATGTGGCGACGGCGCGGCAGAGTCATGCCGCTTGCAGGTTAGTGGACTTTGCGGGGTTGCTGTGTGGGCCGGTGCCATTATTGCTATTGATCGGGCGAGCCATGGAGTCGCTGGTGAGCGGGAACGTTGGGCAGGGACCGGAAAGTGTTGGCGCTGTTTCGGCACAAAACTTGACGAAAACGGAATAGCTTTGCGATAGGCCAGTTCTTTGAGACTTTACATGCTTAGGACTTAGGTGGCACCGGGGAAGTATGAGTTTTGGAAGCAGTCAGAGTTGAAGGTTGAGGAGCCACGACCAATACACGACCATCGTACGGTCGAAACCATCCCAAATGGTCCTAAACCATCCTAAATCGAGGAGGCCACAACACTAATCGTCTCAATGATATCCGCTGATTCCAGACCACTTAGTTCCATTGCAAGGCGGCCCTGAAAAGGCCGGCGTCGGCGGTTCGATCCCGTCTCTGGCCACCATTTATAAACAATAACTTACAAGGATTGGAACATAAGCCTCCCGTTCGGGAGGCTTTGACGGGTCCTGATTAAGTGATCTGTTTTCAATAAAATGTTGATTTTTAGTGATGGTCGCGTATTGGTCGTGCGTTGTATTCCTCGCTCTCCGCGATCTTCTAAGGCCCTTGGAATGTTTTAGATGTGAAGGCTTCAGAATCGGCGACACCAGCCCTTTCCCAATTCTCCACTTGGTGGCCGCGCACGTTGTACTGCCGCCGAATGATATACGTGACTTGCGGAAGTAAGTCCGAACGGCGGCCCTTAGATGTAACCATCTTGAATAGTCGGGAAGAAGCAGTGGAGATCACAAATTTATTGGCCGAGCAGTGGGTAAGACGCTCTCGTGGATTCCACACGATCTAAAGGCAGAGCAAGTCGTCGCTTACGCCAATGGCATGACCGAGGACCGGATCGGATGTGCCCTTTGAAGACGATTACCTCTCCCGCGCTCCCAACCCTTCCAGATGAACTGCCTACATCCGAAGAATCTGGAGAAGGCGAGCATCGGTGCTTCAGGTCCCGTTGCCGTTCTCACTATTGCATCGGGATTGACTCTTCGAGTTTCTGCGCTGGCTTTGCTATTCGCGTCATGGCTCTTCGAGACGGTGACCGCCCGCGACACCGCGGACTGGGTCATTTTCAGCGCGATAGCCGCTTCAGAAAAGCTCGGCACAGACCGCAGCGTGATCAGGAGATCGATTTCGACTTGGCTGAGAAAGCGCTTTTGCGGCACATCCATGATTATCAATCATGGATGGCGAAACAACCAAAACCAATGGGATTAGATGATTGTTCTATCATCCAGTACGTTGTGCTTGAACGTCTGCAGGAGGCGTCATAAAATACTTCGAAGGCAACGCTCCAATGGCCTATGACGACTTCGGGCTTGGGTCCCCAGTCTTATCCATTCACTGTCATCCTTTCAACCGAAAGATGTGGACGCCGCAGGTTCAGGCTCTCCGGTGGCGGTATCGGACGATCGCCCCAGACCTGAGAGGTTACGGCGAATCTGCACCGTCGTCTGCCCATACACATACACAGCAGATGTACGCGACAGATCTACTCTCGCTGCTCGATCACCTCGATATAGAGCAAGCGTATGTTGTTGGATTGTCCATGGGCGGCCAAATCGCCATGGAGTTCGCCAGAGCCTTCCCAGAGCGAACTGCCGCACTGGTTCTTGTACCAACTTTTCCTGAAGCCGAGACAGCAGAAGGACGCGTGGAGCGGGAACGCGCAGCAAGACGGATCGAGGTGGAAGGCACCGTCGCTATCGGGAGCGAAATGCTTCCGAAGTTGCTGGGCCGCAAGACCATGAAGGAGAATCCGCGTCTGGCACTGGAGATTTTCGGGATGATTTGCTCCGCGTCCTCATCAGGAGCCGCCGCTGCTGTCCGCGGAAGAGGGCTGCGCCAGGATTACAGGTCTTCTCTCCAGCACTCCTCGAAATCTACGATGCTCGTCTTGGGAACCGACAATTCGTTCATGTCAATTGCTGTTGGCGAATGGCTGAAGGCTTCCATGCATGACTGTCGCCTCGACGTTGGGCATATGCCGAATCTCGAGGCGCCGGACCGGTTCAACCGGTGCCTTGATTCATTCCTAGACTCGGTGAAAGGTACGATGCACTCGCAAGCTAACACATCCAAGTGAAGGAGAAACTCTTTGCATACCCCCAAGGTGGCATTCATCACAGGAGCTACGGCAGGATTCGGTGCTGTCATCGCAAGACGGCTCGTCACAGCCTGGGCCAAGCTCAAACAACTGCTCCGTGCCGGCCGAAGCAACGCAACAGCATGGTTCAGGCTCTGCAACTATAGGGTGCACCTACCTTGAATCCGCTCTAGGCAGACCAACAAAAGCGCTGCGTTTTGCACCCATTCTCGATTTTTCGGAACCACAAGTCGTACTTCCAATCGTTCAGCTATCGTTTCGAATGCGAAAAAATATTACTCCATGCTTTGGCACAACCGCGGTATAGAGGCCGTTTTCAACAGTAATATCTTTGCCTGCCCACACGTCGTGGAGATTGACTGCTTTTTTGAGGCCGATATCAGTTAGCCTCAGCGTAATCGGCGCCTCCAATTCTCCACGGTTGAACAGCGCCACAGCCTTGGAGCCGTCCGAAAGCGGCTTAGACCATATCTCCAGCGGGCCAACGGCAGACAAGCGATCACCCTGAATACCCAACGGATCCTGATCGATAGCGATCGCGTCGCGATTTTCGAGGATAGCCAGCGTCTCACGATTCATCTTGCTCAGGTCGTTACCAGCCAGCAACGGCGCAGCCAGCATCGCCCAGAGGCTCATGTGCGTGCGGTATTCATCGCTATTCATACCGCCGTTGCCGACTTCAAGCATGTCAGGGTCATTCCAGTGACCGGGCCCCGCATACTTCGCCAGCCCCGCCTGGGCGAAGCCGATCAGCGACATTCGTTCGTATGTGTCTTTGATATCGCCAGTGGTACGCCAGAGGTTTCCGCCGACTTCGGGTCCCCACTCCCACACACTGTTCATGCCATATTGGCAGAGGCTGTAGACGATCGGACGCCCAGTTACGATGAGTGCATCGTGCATCTTCTTGTATGCCTGTTTTTGAAGCGGGAATGCCGCAGCGACGTTGCCATGACCTTCCTTGCGCAGCACGTCGCCATAACTGCAAAGGTCGTACTTCAGGAGGTCGATGCCCCACTCAGCATATGTCTTTGCGTCCTGCACCTCGTGGCCAAGACTGCCTTCATACTTCGCGCAGGTCTTGGCGCCAGGCGAAGAGTAGATACCGAGCTTGAGCCCCTTTGAATGGACATAGTCGGCGAGCGCCTTCATGTCCGGAAACTTGCTGTTGCTATGAAGGTTTCCGTCGGCATCTCGTGTGCCCTCCCAGGAATCGTCGATATTGACGTAGATGTAGCCTGCGTCCCGCATACCATTGGCGACCATGGCGTCCGCTGCCGCCCGCACGTCTGCGTCCGTCACCCTCTGGGCAAAGTGGTTCCAGCTATTCCAGCCCATGGGCGGCGTTTGGGCCAGGGGCACAGACCGGGGCGACTGCGCGCAGACAGTAGTGGCAAGACCGGAGAGCGCCGTGAGGGCAAGTAACATACGAAGGGATTGGGTAGCTTGCATAGGCCAGATATTCTCCAAAGTTCGGGGCGAAGTAGATGCTTCCGTGATCCTGATGATCTGCACTCGTGCCTTTACACGCTCTCCGGAGCAGTAGCGGCAACCTCGATTTCGATCCGCTGCGTGCCTAGGCGTGGATGTTTTGCGCGGAGCACGATTGTCCCGGGTTGTTCGGCCGCTCGAATCCAGATCGCTCCCGTTCCTCCGGTCAGCGCGAACGGGTTGTCTCCGATGATCTGACCCGGGCCGGTAAGTTCGAAGACAATCGGATCATTTGCTATGGGCCTGATGCGATCGAACTCGTCAGTTACGCGAATGACAACGCGCGTTGTGTCCGCACCATCTCCACGAAGCTCGTGGTCGTCCGCGAGTGCAACAAACTTACAGTCCGCTCCGCGGGCAGAATAACTCTTCGAAATAACCTTCTCACCCCTGATATAACCGTCGATGCGCAGATCGCCCCAGTTACGGATTGCCCCTTTCTCGAACGGAACAGAGAAGGGCGCATAGCGCAAATGCGGGAATTGCTTCCTGTCGGGGTCCGCCTCCGTGAGCGGCTTGAAACCATCACCCGTATCGAGAAAGAACTTGAGATGATCGCAATTCGAACACACGACGGCGGTAGTAAATCCGGTGTTCTCATCGTTACGGGCCCAGTGATACGCAGGTTCGAGCACGATCTCCTCGTCCGGTTCACACTGCGATTTGTAGAAACCGGCAGCGGGCTTCGGCTCGCGAAAGATATCCGAAACTCCGTGATAGCAGATGCGATCGCCACTGCCGAAATTGGCGTGTGTGTTGTAGTCAAATGCGCACCAACCGAGGCCGCCGGAAAACTGGGGATCAGAGGCTATCTGATCGTGAATCCGTGCGTGGCGAAGGGTGTGCTCGCGCAGGCGATCGGAGTTGTCAGTCGAACGTGTTGGAAAGGTGTGGCCGACAAACTCCGTGTTCAGGTACAGCGGACTCACTGGCGCGTGCAGCGGGAAATTGAAATCATTGTTGGTGTATACATCCTCAAGCAGCTCTGAAGCAAGGCTGGACCGGATGCCCCCTGTCTGGCGTGTCTTGTCGAGCGAATGAGCAAGAGCGTTTGTGCGGATGTAGAAATCATGGTCGTCCTTTGATTCGTTGATTCGCACCCCCCAAAGGATGATCGACGGGTGGTTCCAGTCGCGGCGAATCATGCGTCGGACGTTGTCGATGGCGGTATCCTTCCACGCCTCGTCGCCGATGTGCTGCCATCCGGTGATCTCTTCGAGCACGAGAAGCCCAAGCTCATCGCAGGCGTCGAGGAAGTGTCGCGACTGAGGGTAGTGCGACGTTCGCACTATATTGCACTTGAGACTGTTACATAGAATTTGCGCGTCGCGACGCTGCACGCGAGCCGGCATCGCCTGACCGACGAATGGAAATGTCTGGTGACGATCGAGTCCGCGCAGCTTGACGATCTTGCCGTTGAGTGAAAAGCCGGCTGGCGTGAAGCGAGCTTCACGAAAACCAATGCGACGGCTGTCTTTGTCGCTGGGAACGTCTTTGTCCATCAACTGAACATGGACGCTGTAGAGCTTCGGATGTTTGAGATTCCACAACTGAATGGAGCCGATCTTCTTCAGCACTATGGTTTGAGATCCGCTGCGGGTCTGCGGTGATAAGACTTCTAACGAGGCATCTTCTTTCGCCAGAACCTCGTCGCCGTCACTTAGCTCAACCTTCCATGAATGCCATTGAGGATCGATTGCCGCGGAAGAGTCGAAGAAGCACTCGACCTCAAGCGATGGGTGGTCTGTGAGTGGATCGACCGCACGAGCGACTATGTTTTCGATATAGAGCGCCGGAACAATACGGAGATTAACCTCGCGATAAATCCCACCGAATGTCATGTAGTCGATCTCATAGCCAAAGGGAGGAATATCACCACGCTCTGTCGAGTCCACATGAACAGCGATAACGTTGTCGCCAGCCCAATCCACGTACTCTGTCAGCTCAAAGGAGAACGGCGTGTAGCCGCCCTTGTACTCGCCGAGTTTTTGTCCGTTGATCCAAACGGTCGAAGCCGTCATTACTGCTTCGAAATCGACAAATATCCTTTGACCTCGTGCTGCATAAGGCAGCTTGAAGTGGCGACGGTATGTCGAAATGAACTCATACTCGTTGTCATCGAAAGAGTGCCACGGCAGGACCTTGTTCGTGTGAGGGATTACTACGTGCGTGAACGCCGTGTCGTCGAACTCTCGGCTGGTATCGCCTTCAACAAGCTTCGGGCTGAAGCGCCAGCCACGATTCATCGGGACCATGCGAAGGTTCTGTCTCTGCGCCGTCTGCCGTTGCGCAAGAACGTTAGGTAAGAGGGTCGCTCCGGCCGTGAGGGTTGAGGCCTTAAGAAAGTTTCTACGGTCCACTGACACTCCTTAGCTACTGCGCGTTAATATGGTTCGGCCCCATGTCCAAGGTGAGGGTGCCGCCGCCCGTTATGTCGGAGTGTGTGACTTCGCTACCGATGACAGAATTTCCATTTAGGCGTACCGCTTGCACGTATCGATTCTCTGCCGAGTTCCTAGGCGCCAGCACCGTGAAATCTTTTCCATTAGATTGATGAATCACAATGCGTGAGAAAATAGGCGAACCAAGTGTGTAAGCCGGCATACCCGGGCATAACGGATAAAATCCTATTGCACTGAGCACATACCAGGCGGACATCTGCCCGGCATCATCGTTGCCCGGCAGACCGCCGGGACCAGTGTGAAATTGACTCGCCAGGATCTCGCGAACATGCATCTGCGTCTTCCAAGGTGCGCCAGCATAGTTATAGAGGTACGCGATGTTGTGGCTTGGCTCGTTACCTTGGTCGTACAGCTTTGCGGCGAAGAGGCCATCGAGCTTGGCGATGAAGGCTGCATCGCCGCCGATTGCCTTGATTAGACCGGGCACGTCGTGCGGCACAAAAAAAGTGTACTGCCAGGGCACACCCTCGGTGATGTAAGAGGCAGGCTTGCCAGGATCGAAGGGTTGAACCCAGGTTCCATCCTTATAACGCCCACGAACAAAGCCCACCGAAGGATCGAAGACGTTCTTCCAGTTGCCGGAGCGCTTACGAAATATCTTGGCATCCGCGTGGTGCCCGAGAGCCTCTGCAAACTGAGAGGTGACGAAGTCGTCGTAGGCGTACTCCAGCGTTCGCGAAACCTGCTCGTGATGATGGAACGCGTCGAGCACCTCATCTTCGAGCGGGATAAATCCGTAGCGGTCGTACGAGTCGAGCGCGCGACGTCCCTTACCCTCCACGTAGTCCCGGTGCGGCGGCGTGATCGTTGCATTTTGTCGCACCAGGCGATAGGCGTCCTGCACATCAAAGCCGCGCAGTCCCTTCGCGTAAGCGTCATAGATCACCGCAACGGCGTGATCCCCGATCATCTCCGAGGTGTAACTATTCCAGCTTGGAAAGATGGGTAGAAAACCACCTTGATTCCCCTTATCGATGAGTGATTGCACCATCTGCTCTTCACGCTTCGGATCCAGGATTGTCAGCAATGGATGCAGTGCGCGGAAGGTATCCCATAAGGAGAAGTCATCGTAGTAGGCGCCGCCGCTGGCAGCTTGATGAAGCTTCCCTTCCTGTGCAAACCCGTTGTAGGTTCCGTCTGCATCACTCACAACACGAGGCGCGAGCGACGCATGAAACATGGCCGTGTAAAATATCGTTTGCTCGGCAGGTGTGCCGCCTTCAACCTCAATGCGCTGCAGCAGTGTCCGCCATGCGGTCTCGGCGGCTCTCCGTGTACCGTCGAAGTCCCATCCGTTGTTCTCCGCGTCAAGGTTCTTCTCAGCCTCCTCGATACTGGTAAAGGATGTACCGATCTTAACCAGAGTCGGACGTGCTGATTCCTGCTTCAGCGAGATATACGCACCGAGACGATTGCATCCTTTGCCCCGTTGCCTTGAGTCAGGCTCGATCGCGTCGCCGCACCACGTCCCAACCTTGGCGATCGAACCCTGAAATCGTACAACGAAGTAGCCGCTGAAGCCAGCAGACTGACCCGCCCCCTGGTACAGCCGATGGACGGGGTTATACCCAACGACCTCGTGCCGCTCCGGCCTTGCTTCAACGAACCCCTCCCCTGGCTTCGCGTTCGGTTCGACCAACAGATTCGCAACTTCACCCACGGGGAAGGTGATTCTAAACATTCCCGATCGAACCGTTCCAGTCAACTCAACCCTCGTCCGGTAGTCGTCGAGCTTTACGGAATAGTAGGCCGGACTCATCACCTCGGTTGCGTGTCGATAGAGAGAAGCACGCGCCGATGGGGAGACCTTGAGCACCCCAACCGTTGGCATCACCGTGACCGTGCCGTAGTCCTGTGTGCAGCTACCGCTCAGCCAATGGCTCCCGCGAAAGCCAGTCAACTTCGGATCCTTGTCATAGTACGGTGAAAGACACTTGTCTTCTGTAGGCTGAGTCTCGGGGGTCCAGCCTGTCATGCCAAACGGCATTCCGACGACTGGGTACGTCTGGCCGTCATTCGCCGTGCCTATGCGGGGATCAACCAACCGATAAGGATCGACGGTGGCAGAGGCGAGTTGCGGTGTTACTGCACAAAGCGTTAGGAGTGCCGCGAGGAGACAGTAGCAAGTGACGCAACGAATTTGAAGGTTGTAGAAAAGGCCACCTTTGTTCGAGGTCACTATTTGTTGTGAAACAAAGCGATGAGTCCCGTCTTTCATAGGTTTCCATTGTGCTTCGAAAAACACTGGGCTGTACCTTCGTTCTCGAATCCCTTCCTGCTGAAGAATATTGTGGCACTCACAAAACTGAGTCTTTTGCGCAATCCATGCCGCCCTTCGGACTAGAAGGTAAACTTTGCTCCGGCGAGAATAACGCGGGAGAAGCCGGAGGTATTGCCGGGGTTGAGGTTGCCGAAGTTTGCGGGCGTGTTGAAGACACCAGTGGAGTTGATGTAGAGGGTGCGTGTGGCTGCGCCAAAATAAACGGGATGGTTGAACGCGTTGATGAAGGTGGCGGTGAAGTCCAGCCGGCGGGGGCCGTTGAGGGCGAGTCCTTTGGCGACGGTCATGTCGAATATGAACTCGCGCGGACTTCTGGCACCAGCAAGAGTCCTGGGAGCATTGCCGAAGGCTGGGTTGTCGAGCGAGCCAGGAGTGCGGAAGGCTGCGGCGTTGAGGTAAGGAGTCGGGATCGCGGCGAAGGGAGCTTTCTTCCAATTGGGATTGATGAGCGGAACGCCAGGGACTATGTCAGGGCGCAGGGAGTAGGCGTTGGGCAGTGCATTGGAGATGCAGCCGGCCACCAGATTGCAGTTCCCTGTTCCCTTAGGCGTGGTGGAGTAGAAGTAGCCGGGGTTGCCCAAACTGATGGTGTTGGGTAGTCCGTCCTGAACGGATATGATGCCGGAGGTGGTGATGTTGCCGACAAGCAGATTGAGGAGGTAGTTGACTGTTCCGAGGAAATGCTGGCCTCGGCCAAACGGAAGAGAGTAAAAGTAGCCGGCCTTGAGCCTGCTGGGTTGATCGTACAACGCGACGGACCACTCGCGAGAGAGGTCGAAGGGGTTTTGCGGAGTGGTGGCGCCGAAGCCGCTGCCACCGGTGGTGTTGGTTTCAGCGATGTTGTCCATGGTCTTGGACCAGGTGTAATTGGCGAGGAGGGTGAGACCGGCGCTGACACGCTGGTTGATGCTCAGGTACATGCCGTTGTACTCGGAGGTGCCGTTGCGCGGGTAGATCTCAGGCAAGTTTTGATTGAAGAAGTTCTGGTAGGGGAAGAGGGTCTGCATCAGGCTTTCATTCAACAGAGCGTTGCCCTGCATGATGCCCCATTTATTAGGAGAATTGGCTAGGAAGTTAGCATGCGCCTGAATGTTCGCAACAATGTCGCTGAACTTTGGAGTATTCAGCGGACCGATATTCTGCGAAGCACTAAAATTGCCGATAAGATGCGTTCCCTTAAGTCCCTGATAAGTGGCCTGAAGGACGGTCTTCTGCGTCAACTGGTATTGCATTGTGAACGACCATTGCTGAACGTAGGGCACGGCCGATGTCTGGTTGACGTAGACCGGTGCAAAACCATTTACGGTGTAGATCGGTCCACGTCCCGGAAGCGCGGTATAGGCGGAGCTGAGAGGGCCGACCGGGTTGGTGATGTAGTTGACGGTCGAATTGGGAGTGAGACCACCGTTCTGCCCACCGACGCCGGCAGAGCCGACGTTAAAGTTGGGATCGGGCGTGTTCTCGTAACCGGTGAGCGGAAGGCGCTGCATGCTGTAGGCGGCGCGAACGGTCGCGATGCGGGGTTCGAAGCCCTTCCAGTTGACGGGCCACAAGTTGGCGCGGCCATCGCAGCCGTTAGAGAAGCAGAAGGCGGCAGTAAAGGGGTTTCCATTCAGAGTACCGGGCATATCGGTACGGACGAAGCCCTGATTGCTGTGGGCCTCGACGCGCGGCATCTCCACCTCATACCGCAGGCCAAGGTTGAGGGTGAGGTTGCGAGTAACGTGCCAGTCGTCCTGGAAATAAGCGGCGTAATAGCGCCAGCGATAATAACCGGGTACGGACTCCGGCGTATTGACGTAGTTACCGATGTTGCCGAGGACGAAGGCACCAAGCGAGCTTCCAGCGCCAAGTGGACCGTTGACAGAGTTTGCATTGAAAGAATATCGGCCACCGGTGAGCCCGCTGAGATCGTACTGGCTGGACTGGATGCGGCGGATATCGACGCCGAACTGGAAGAGGTGAGTGCCGTGCGTCCAGGTGAGGTCGTTGCCGAAGAGGAAGTTCTGGTCAACTTGAATGGCAGCATTGCCGATTCCGTATCCAACACCTGCAAAACCTGCTGCACTAAGACTGCCGAGGCTGGGGAAGCCCTTGCCGGAGATGGATGGGGTAAGACCATACTTGGCCGCGTAGTCTTCAGAGACGCCGGGGGCGGAGCGGTTCTGGCGGTTACGCATGAAACCGAAGTGGAAGTTGTTGACAAGCTGCTCGTTGAAGAGGTGGGTGTAGCCAAGGGCGACGTTGCGTGAGAAAGATTCGTCGCTGGGCACCTGTTGCAGGATATTTGATATAGGCAGCGCGAAGTAGCGGTGAGCTATGACAGGGATATAGGTGTAGCGGACGAAGATCTGGTTAGAGTTGTTGAACTGATGGTCGATGCGGATGGAGTAGCGGTTGTCCGTATTGCTTACGCCGCGCGAGTAGAAAGCGTTGGTGCCGTCGTTGTCCCAGGAGGCATCCGGACGATAGAAGCGGATGTAGGGGCCGGGGTTAGACGGAGTGGGCATTTGTGAGAGGACAAACTTGGCGAAGGGATTCTGCGCGAGCTGAGGAGCGACATCGTTAGGGCAGGCAGTGGCTGAAGGGTTTGCAGCGACCCATGCCCGGCCGCAGTCGGCCAGAGGGCCATTGACCTGACGGTATTGTCCGGAACTTTGGTAGATGGGGCCGGAGGGAAATCCCTGCGCGTTGTTTGCCGACTGATAGTAGACGCCGTTTCCTGTGGGTCGTTTGGCTGCCAACGCTGCCGCAGCTCCCTGCGATCTGAGGATGGTTTGGTCGATGACGGCGAGCGAGTTGTTGAGGTTGCCGGCGAGTTCATCGGGCGTCAGGAAGGCGCCGCGGTTGGTAAATTGGTTGGAGAGACGGGCAGGCTCAAAGGCTGCAAAGAAGAAGGTGCGATTGTGGCCGTTGTAGAGCTTCGGAATCCACACGGGACCGCCTGCATAGAATCCGTAGAAGTTCTGGTGCAGCGCGGAGCGAGCCGTGGAGCCAAGAGGAAAGGCATTGAAGCCGGGGTCGGTATGGCTCCAGGTGACGGCTCCGTGATATTCGTTGGTGCCGGGACGGCTGGCCTGGATGATGACGCCGCCGCCGTTGCGGCCGTACTTCGCCGACATGCCTGCAGTAATGACGGAGGTCTCTCCTACGACAAGACCGGAAAGATTGACGCCTGCACGCGCGTAGCTTCCCTGGATGACGTCGGAGCCATCGACGAGGAACGCATTGACGCCGGGACCTCCGCCGCCGATGCTGATGCTGGCTCCTGGGGTGACGTAGCCGGTGAAGGCTCCGGGATTTTCGGTGGAGATGCCACCGGGCTGAAGCGGGTCTCCGTTGACGCCAGGAACTAGCAGCGTCGCCTCCAGCGAGCTCCGCTCAGGATAGGGGAGGTTTTCGACAATGACATGGTTGACGGTAGTGATGACATCGGAGCTGTCTTTGTTGAGCAGCGCACTGTCAGTGGTGACAGTGACGGTAACGGTCTCCTTGCCGACCTGCAGCACGGGCGAGAGGCTGGAGGTCTGGCCGGCGCTGAGGACGATGCCGGTGATGGTGGAGGTTTGAAAGCCCTGGCCCGAGACGGTGACCCTGTATTCGCCGGGGTTGAGAGTCTGGACGGAGAAGAGGCCCGAGCCGTCAGTAACCGTTGTTCGCACAACACCAGTCGTCGTGTTCGCTACTCTCACGCTGGCGCCGGAGACGATCGCACCGCTGGAATCGCTGACGACACCCGTGAGCGCGCTTTGCCCGGTTTGGGCATGAAGGCTTCCGAGAAGAAACAGTCCCATCATCATTAGAACTCCAAACAAACCAGGGTTTGAACTTGCGTCGGCACGTCCTCTAAAGCTCAAGTTGCACAATAAGTACATTCTTACAATCGTCATCCTGCCGCCTCCTGGGAAGTACGTCCACGGTTCGCCTTTGCACGAGAAATTCGCCGCAACAAACAGCGCAAATACCGATCTCCGTGCGAGAGCTGTTATCGAGTCGGGATGAGTTGTAGTTTGCGTCACAGGATGGTGTCAACACTGCATTTGGCTTTTCACGGGGAGGGATCGTCATTTTATTTTTCGAAACGCTCTCGTGTCTTACAGGCAAAAGATTTCAGAAAAATCTCAAGGGCGTTAAGCCCCAGTTTTTGCGCTAGAATGCGCGTAGTTCCCGATATTTAATGTTGTTTCAGCCCTTTTTGGGGTGGCTTCCCTTCGAGAAATCACCCTTCCAAGGATTCATGATGTTTGTTTTGTATAGCAAAACGCTTGAGCCATTTTGAAGAAGAGTAGTATCTCCTGATTTCGCCCATCGGAGGAGGCCCGCGTTCACACCATATGACGTCTAGGTGCGTTCTTCATCCATGCATCATTAGCGTAGATTTTGTCAACGTTCTCCTCAGTAAGGAGCTCGTGCTGGATAAAGATAGCGGGAGGCACAGATCGCCGATTAAGAATATCCAGCGCCAGGTGAATGATCCGCACCCCATACGTTTCTGGAAAATAGGCGACCGAGCAGACTAATCTGCTGAATGGCCTCCTCATCTCTTCCCGAGCTAAGACGCTGCCATCCTGTCCCGCAATGGCACATTCCTTTTCAAGACCAACCTCTCGAAACGCCTGCAGCGCGGCCATCGCGGTTGTATCGTTCACCGCGCCGACTAAAACGCGTCCAGTCTTACGTCGGCGAAGATACTTCCTCACAATGTCGAGCGTTGCTTCAAATTGGCCACCCTTTGTGTCAAAGTGATGGTTAGGTATATCAGCTGCATTGGGCAGGAGTTCTCTAATGCCATCCACAATTCCAGTTAGACGTGCGTTGAGAAGAGGCCCTGCTGCGTCCACTCCCAGCAGAATCACTTGGTCTGCGTTGCCTTTCCAGTGTTTCAGCGTCCAGCGCGCCAGATATCGGCCAGCCATTCTTCCTGCCTTGTAGTTATCGGCACCGAAATAGATAGCGCCTGGATGTGGAATGTCTAAAGCGATAAAAGGAATTCGTGCGTCAGAAAACTTGGCTGCAATCTGCGCTGCGACATTGATGTTGATCTGGGAATCGATCACGAGGTCAACATTCTCCGAAACGAAGATGTCGGCATTCTGGAGAGCCACTCGCGCGCTGAATTTATTATTCAAAACCAGCAGTTCAATATTCTCTGCACTAGCCGCTGTAATCAGTCCATCGGTAACGGCCGAGGTAAATGGAAGAAGGTTGCTTTGCGAGGCATAGCCTAGGCGAAACCGTTTCGCTCTCGTGGTCTGAATGGATGACCGGTATCCCTGCTTTCCGGCTCGTTCAAGCAACCCGGTCTCCACCAATGTTTCCAAGAGCCGGAAGGTAGTGCCTTTGTTCAGGCGGACTCTTCCGGCTACGACACGCAGGTCGAGAACCTCAGAGGTTGACGAAAAGGCATTGAGTACTGCCACCGCCCGAACTACGGACTGAACGGTGTACGAACGTTTGCGGTCGGGATACTTTCCAGCGGACGAAGAAGCGTCAGGTTCCATATGGCAAAACAGTCTAGCATTCCCATCGACACACCGCACGCCCGCATTATTCACCGTTTACCTAGATCCAGGCCTTCGATGCTTCCCTGAAAAGGGGCGGTCGTTTCATAATGCAAAACAACATAGCGTGGGCTATTTAGAGGTGACGTTGTGCCCCTTCCACTGCTTATCCTTTGTTCCTATTGGACGTCTGACATAAAGACCGCCGCTAATTATGGGAAGGACCTTTGAAGCGATCTGAGATCAACCTGTTCATTGCCAATGCACTCGACTTCTTCGAGAAGCATCATTTCTCCTTACCCCCTTTTGCCCATTGGACTCTTGAAGAGTGGCGCCAGCGTGAACACGAAACGGGTGAGATTCGGGAGCGTCAATTAGGTTGGGATGTGACGGATTTCAACTCCGGCACCTTCTCTGCTTTCGGGCTCACCCTCTTTACGCTTCGCAACGGTCGCTTCAGTGCCGTAAATCATCATGAGTCGTATGCAGAGAAGATAATGATGGTTCGCGAGCAACAGGTTACCCCTTTGCATCGTCATGAGCGAAAGACAGAAGACATCATCAATCGCGGCAACTCTGCCTCAGGCAACCTCGTTGTGCAGCTATACAATTCGAAAGAAGACGGCCAGCTTGCTGACACTCCGGTCACCGTCACTTGCGACGGTATTTTGCGCCACACAGAAGCAGGCGGCACAATTGTCTTAAGAACGGGCGAGTCGATCACACTGCCTCCCGGTCTTTATCATTCTTTCTATTCGATCGGTGGTAGCGCGCTTATTGGCGAGGTCTCGTCGATGAACGATGACGCCACCGACAATCTCTTTTACCAACCCCTATCGCGATTTCCGGAAATTTTGGAAGACGAACCTCCTTTTCGACTGCTCTGTACGGAATATCCAAGGGCGTCCCCTCCTCTCAACTCAGCAAACGCAACCGACCATATCTAAGGAAACATGCAGAAGACTCTGGCAGCCAAGCTCGCTTCGTTCAGGGAGTCGTCATCCAACCGCGCCTTCATCATTGCTGATGCGAAAGACGCCGACATGGCCTTCGGCATTGCAGCGCCTGGCAAAACTGGTGACGGCAGCCATCGCCCTCTCTCCGATCTCCGGGACCAGATCCGCGAGATCGTCTCCCAAGGGCTCGTTGACATCATGCTCATGTCGGCCAGCACGTCAGAGATCGTCACAATCCGCGAGCGAATCTTCGACCATTCCACTGTTACGCCCGCAGTGCGCGCGAACGACACAACAGACATCCACGTAATCCGGGGATCGTGTTATCCCGAGGCACCATCGAGACCCTTTTCATCTGCAACCATCGATCACATGCAGGCAGGAAGATCACTTCGCCCTGGTGACATTCGGGAAGCCCATGTGACTCTCGGCTTGTATTCGATAACCTTCAATAATCAGTCGGAACGTGACCTCGAGTCCCTGGCTGCCTATAAATCTTTTCGCCTGGAAGCCGAAGAAAAGAAATTCACCCACTTTCTGGAGGTCTTCGGTCCCAACGTTCCTGCTGATGTGCATCGGATCCCGGAGGCGATCATTCCGTCCTTTCTGAACGACCATATCGTTCGCCTGCTTGCAGGCATTCCCTCCGTAGCCCGGCCGCAGTTCTTAAAAATTCCATATTATGGCCCCGCCGCTATGGAAGAGATCTGTACCTATGATCCGTCTCTGGTCGTGGGAGTACTTGGGGGATCGGCAGGAACCACCCACGATGCATTTGAACTTCTCCACTCAGCAAAGAGGCACGGAGCTCGTGTTGCGCTCTTCGGTCGGAAGATCAACGCAGCAGAGCATCAGCTGTCATTCGTCGAGCATCTGCGCAGAGTTGCAGATGAACAAATCTTACCTGCGGAGGCCGTGAAGTCTTATCACTCCGCACTCGACAAACTCCGAATTCCACCCCATCGCACAATAGACCAGGATCTGCAGCTTACAACGACCTGCCGTAACTATGGCGGGAGGCATTTTGAAGAACACCACTCGGACTGTTTGATGACCAAGCCTTACGATGTTCTCGCGATAGGTGTCGCAGCGGTTGATGACCTCCTGTATGTCTCCTCCTACCCGCCATCGAATGTGAAGGTTTCCGTCATAGCAAAAGAACGTCACGGAGGTGGTCCGGCTTGCACAGCAATCGCTACCGTTGGCACTCTTGAAGGACGATCGGCATACTGCGCTCGTTTAGGTAACGACGACCTTTCCATTTACATTGAGCGCTTGCTTCAACAAAGAAATGTAGATACTACCCACATCCTTCGGGATTCGAAGGCTGGACCGTATCACAGCTCGATCGTGGTGGACCCGCACGGAAACCGAAACGTGTTTTACGATGCGTCGATGTTCAGGCCATTGACCGGGGATGACCTTGCGGATTCGCTCGTTCTCTCAGCTGAGTTAGTTCTTCTCGATCATGTGGCTGAACCCGCTTTGACCGGAATCGCGAAACAAATACGTGATCTCGGTGTTCCAATTCTGGGAGACATCGAAGGACATTCCGAGTCAGCTCTTCAATTAGCTCACCTCGTTGACCATTTGGTCGTCCCAGGCGACTTCGCCCGTTGGGCAAGTAATTGTGCTAACCCGATGGATGCATGTGCCCATCTTGCGCAGACCAAGCGTACTACCACCGTCATTACAGCTGGAACCGATGGCTGCTACTACACGAGCGGCACAGACAGCTTAATCAATCATTTCCCGGCGTTCAAAGTAGAAGCCTTCGATACAAACGGTTGCGGCGATACGTTCCATGGGGCCTTCGCGCTGGCTGTGGCCCGCAAGTTCTCACTCGACGACGCCGTTGCCTTCGCATCGGCCGCTGCCGCCGTCAAAGCTTCGGGAAGTAATGGCACAAAAAGAGGCTGGAATGCCCTCCCAACAGTTGAGGATGTCATTCTCTTCCTCCGCTCGTACCCGAGCGATTCCAGCCGATCAAAACTATTGGAAGCAATCGCAAAATTAGCTACCGCCTAAATCCTGTACGTTGGCGTGATGACAATCTGAATCGCTTAGGTTAATCTTGTTCAATATAGTTAATCTTGTTCAATATATTTGGTTTTGAATTTAAAACTTGAACAGACCCCATTGGCCGGGATTCAGGCGGGCTTCGCTGGGGACATCCGCAGCCATTGAATCCCATTTATTGTGCCAATAAATACGCGCCCTGGCGCGAACCCCGTCGCTCAGCACCAATCCTACATCTCCCCGATAAGCTTTGCCGATAGGCTCTTTGAGTCCTAAGATGTTCAGGGGCACGGAAAATTCATAGTTCGATCCGTTTGAAGCCACCTTCACGTACTGGCTAACATCCTGCACGTCATCGAAGGTCACCTCCCCGACGGGCGAAGCAAAAATCTGACGATTCCCACTGCCAATGGCTTTCTGCCGGTAGAGTACTGCCAGAATACTTCCGTTCCTCTTCGTCACAAAAAGACGAACGTCGCCAACTTCGGGGTTCTTGTCATCTCCCGTGCCGCTGGTTCTTAGCATCAGATCGAGGCCGCCGCCCTGGGTAAAAGCGAACGGAAACTCCGTTGCCGAATTGAGAAGCATTTGACTTTGGTCGGTTCGATACGCCACCACAAGCGTGTTCCCTTCCAGACCTAATTGGAAAGAACACTTTGGATTGATCGTTGCCCAACTCTTTGCGGGCCATTCGCTAAGATCGCCATCGATCCTAGCGTGGATTGAAGGCACAGATATCTCTTCACGCATGGCATGCTTGGACGCCTCCTCCTCTCGAATCGGCTTCGCGGCGGCTATCATCCCGGCCGTGGCTTTGACTGTGCCCAAGTCAATCCGCCGAACCTTGTCCAAACCGTCGAGGCGGATAATTGAGCTGTGCCACTTTCCAACAGAGAGGTACACGTTTCCATCATCCAGACGAAACATGAACGGCCAGAACTGTTCAGCATCAAAGCTCAGTCCGTTGATGGCCATGCCGAGCTTCTGTTCCGGATAGGGCCAAAAGGGAGCCGATCGGATATCAGCCCCGAGCGTAGCAACCAGGATTCCGTCGACGGAATAGATATATATCTCGCCCATGTAGGAGTAACGTGCGACGAGGTAGCCCGTTTCACCTTGCGCGCTCTTGACGGGATAGCCAAGCATGCGCGCAGGATTCTCAAGTTCTCCATGTCCCTCTGGAGGTGTCTTGATGTCACGGGCACTCAGCGTCCACCGCGGGCGACCGTCCTTAAAGCCCGTGAGGCCCACAATGAACCACCCGTCAGGACTCATAGCCACATCGCCCTTGGCAGCGGTCTGAGAGATGAGTTGAAGCCGGTCCAGGTTGTAACTTGGCACGCCCATCTCATCCACGCCGGTCGCGGGCAGATGGTAGGGGCCCCCGCTGATAACTGAAAGGTCCGGCTGGAACACAACACCCTCAGAACCAAACGTGCTCGGCCGCGTAAACTCGACTTCCTCCGGTTGGACTGCATGGTCATGATTGCGATCCGTCCACACAAAAAAGATGCTGTCCGCGGGGCCAGCAGGCATCTTCTTCCTGATCTCCGGGTCATCCAGCGTCGGCCAATGATGCGGGCCATTTCCGACCCAACCGGAAGAGGCAATCGGGCGGCAGAGGCCGCCTTCCAATATCCACAATGTGGTGACAAACGTCTGATTGTACCAATACGTGTTGTAGGAGTCGGTGAAGTACTGATGTCCCTTGAAATAGAAGGTCTGCCCCGGTGTGATGCCCCCATGAGACCCCACCGGAATCATGTCGTTGGGAAAGAAGATCGGCTTCGTCGGATAGCCTCCATAACTGACGATATCGTTCAGAGGATCAGGATAACGGTAACGCACAGCCGTCAGCTTCGACTCGCCGGTTTGCAGGTCCACCTTGAACTCCAGCAATCCCATGCTGCCAGGGTTGCCGATAGAGGGATAATAGGCGCGACTTTTGTCCTTCGGATCCACAAACCCGCCACCGCCATATTGAGTCGGCCCATACCACGCGTTGATGAAGTGGCCAGTTTTAGCGTCCCAGCGACTGATCCGTTTTGGGAGATAATCTTCCTCGGCCACCCAAAGCACTCCATTCGAATCCACGCACATGCCCAGCGGGTGGGCCATGCGCTGCTCGTCGTAGTCGCCTAGTTGCGGGCCGCCCGCCTTGCCGATGACGCGAACCTCTTTGCCCGACGAAGCGTTGAAGACTTTCACCTGGTGACTCGTGCCCCAATCGGTCACATAAACTTCCCCATCCTGCTCGATGATCTGTTTGGGCGCTTGAAGGTCGGAGGCAGCCACAACCGGCTCTCCTCCCGAAATACTGAACGACTTCCAGTCATTCACAATCGAATATCGCTTGATGGCGCCGTTCGTGGTAACAAGCAGCTTGCCATCAGGCTCAAAGGCTATGCCGCCAAGGTTTTCAACCTTGATCGTAGTGAAGGGTGATTTGCGGGAGCCACGGACATCGAAGGCGACGATCTCATTCGCGGCTGGGTTGGACAGCAGGAGCAGTCCGTTATAGGCGGCCATACCGACCAACTCACGGAAGGCGTCATGAATTTGAATGCCGCCTGTAACTTTGGCCAGCGGTTCCAATCCTGCCTTCGTAATGATGTAGACTTCCAGCCCGCCCGGGTCTTTGACGCCAAAGTCGCGACTCGGGTTATCGACAAAGACCGTATAAGCCACGTGATCCGGATTGCCTTGAGAGCCGATGTCTCGCGCGAGGGTGATACCACCGTTCCAACCCCGGATCTTGGTCCCACCCAATTTGCGGCCATCAAGATTGACCCACATGAGAGCATTTCCCGCTTCGGCTGAATCGGCGCCAAGAAGGACCACCGGTTTGGTGCCTTTGGCCGGCCATGGACTGCCTTCCGGAAGAAACAAAGCGGCAGCCGGCGCGGTATGGTCGGCCAACCAGGCCCCCGTGCCATCCACTGTGGGCCAGGGCGGACGACCCGGCGAGTAGATCGAGTATTCCAAGTGTGGCGTAATACCCTCATGGAAGATGCCACGCACAACATAGGTTCCCGGATTAGCGGTTCCAGTCACCGAAGAACCATCCCAATAGACGAGGTTGTCGCCCGCGTTAACCGGGTAATCGAAGACTAGATTCTTCAATCGATTTCCATCGGTATCTTCCACCACCAAGGTGACAAAACCTGGCTTCTCTGCTTTGAAATGAATGGGCATTCCGGTCTGTTGCCTGGTGCCTTCATTACTTAAACCAAAGGCACCCCTTTGCAGAAGGCCTGGTAGGCTGATGCCGCATATCAAAGCCCCCAGAGAGGAGATGAGGAACCTTCTTCTCATTGATTCGATCCACATAAGCATTAATTACTCCAATCACACAGAACTCGCGGAGCTGCGACATATGCAACGAAAAGCAGTGGAGGACTCCGGCATATATCTTTGAAGTCGTCGGCAAAGGCTGGACGAGTCGTCACCATAAGGGAACGTTTTAGATGGACGCAAGAAAGAATTCAACTGCGGATTCGGTTTTAAAATCGATGTTTCCGAATAGCGGCTACTTACCATGTCATCATTCAGTAGAAGCGTAAATGACAGTCTTTCCGGGTCCTAATTCAACCATGTACTCGGAAAAGAGAATGGGTCTGAGCCTCAGAATTGTTTTGCCACGTGAAACTCGGACTATCACGTCAGCTTTAGCTAAGACGCTTCTATGGTGGCGGCCAGGGCGCAGGGCCAGTTCCCTTTTCGCCTTTCCAGACTCATTTCCCATTGCGATTTCAACGATCTGGGCATTGTCTGGACAGTCATGTTGAGCATCCAGCTACAACCATAGTTGGTCATCATGTCGTGAGGCACTCGTGGGAATCGAGTCGCACATGCCATGTGGTCGGGACTCGTGGTTCGGCACTCGTACAATCTTCGTGATGTTTTATTTAACGAAACAGACTGCCGGTTTCAGTGTTCATGTGTTCTGTAACACTAAGTGTCATCGAGCGCTGTCCAAGTCGCATAGATAAGTTCGCTTTATCAGATCGTAGCCGGCGTCATTTCGGAACATTACGGTTCAGTTGCTTCAAGCGGCCGCCTCACTCAGACACCCCACCATCCCTTTATAGAAATAAAACGCTGCCGATCGCCTTCGAAAATCTCCCCGACTGTCTTGACACTCCTCCGCGACCCAGACTAAAAGTCTTGTCGAATTCAGTAGAACAGACCGGAGTGAGGCGAATGCCCTCTGCCACTTTGCCGACAGGAAAGGCGAGATTGGCGAGACGGCACGTATCCGCTCAGCCGGGTAAGTGAATGAGGAATTAGGAGGACATGCATGAATTGGAAACGAATCAATGCCGTTTTACTTGCCGTAGTACTACTCTTTGCGATCGCACCGACATGCCAGGCACAGTACACGACTGACTGGATAGCGAACACATTTGGAACCAATGCAACCCGCGTGGGCAACGTCGCCCGCTCCATGTGGGTCGCTCCAGAGGGTGTCATCTACACCGCTTCGATGTGGGACGAGAACGAAGGCGGCGTCGCCATCTACCAGAATGGCCAAAGCACCGGCTCGATTGGAGCGCATGGAGAGTTTCAGGGCGGCGCTATTACAGGCAATGCAACCGATGTCTTCGCTGCCCTGCAGTTCAACACGTCTTACGGCAGTGGCTGCCTGGGGCGATATGTCCGTAGCTCGCACTCGCGCGATCTTCTTCTGTGTATAAGCGCGACGACGACCGAGCGGCACGCAGATGTCATCACTGGCCTTGCGACCTCTGGCAGTCTGCTTTACGCAAGCGATTATCCCGGCAATCGAGTCCGCGTCTACACAACGGCCGGCGTCTGGCAGCAGGACATCAGCGTCGCCGGGCCAGGTGCGCTCGCCATCGATGGCGCAGGAAACATCTGGGTTGCACAAAAGAACGCGGGTACGGTCCTCGAATTCAACGCTGCCGGCGTGGCGTTGAACACGATCCAGATCTCCTCCGCCGCGCGCCCCTCCGCACTGTACTTCGATGCGGCTACTGGGCAGCTCATGGTCGGCGACTCGGGACCCGATATGAACATCAAGATCTACAACATCTCCGGCACTCCATTTCTGGCCAGCACGTTCGGCATCCAGGGCGGATACCTCGACACCACCGCTGGAACCAAAGGTCAGGTCGGCGACAAACGGTTCACCCGTGTCGTCGGCATCGGCAAGGACTCCGTCGGCAATCTATACATCCTCAACAACCCATGGGGAGGAACCTGGGACCTCGGCCGCGACGGCGGCACCGACATTCACGCCTACAACAGCGCCGGTACTCTGCAATGGAAGCTGCAATCGCTTAACTTCGAGGCCATCGCTGCTCCGGACTCAGGAACAGACGGCGCCTACTTCTACGGCGGCACCAATATCTACACCGGCTCAGCCGGAGGTACCTTCGTAGCGAACACCGTCGATCCAATCACGTATCCATCCGATCCGCGAATCAACATTAACGATCAGGGACGCGGTGAGCACTTCGGTCAGCTTGCCACCGTAGGAGCGAACCGGATCCTCGTGGCAGCTGGGCAGAACCCGGATATCTTTTACTTTTTCCACTTCAACACTGCAAGCGGATACATCGCAATACCGGACGGCTCGATTCCGGGAACACTGTTCAATACGACTGCAAGAATTCGAGACGGATTCTTCCTCGACAGCAAAGGAGACGTCTGGGCCGGTTTGGACAAGACGAACGCAATCTGGCATTACCCGCTGACCGGATTTGACGCGAACGGCAAGCCGACATGGGGGCCAGGAGTTTCAACTCCCATTCCAAGTACGATCACGCCGATGACGCGGATCATCTACCTGCCGGAATCAGACACCATGATCCTGGCACAAGGAATTGTAGGCAGCACGGACTGGACTTCAATCGGGAGCAGGGTCGAGGTCTACCACGGATGGCTGGCAGGAAACACCACTGCACCCAATCCGGTGATCACCATCAGTAGTACCAACCCAAAATCCATAGCTGCTGCCGGCAACTATCTGTTTGTCGGGTATGTGCACACTGTCCCGAATGTCGACGCCTTCAATCTCACGACTGGAGCCGTGGACATCACCTTCAATAACAGCAACCCGAACGCCGTGTACGTAGGCAACGACGTGGATTCGATGTATGGTCTCAGGGCGTATCTTCGATCCACCGGCGAATACATGGTGACGAAAGATAACTACAACGGTACGAATATTGTCATTTACCGTTGGACTCCGGGAGGATCAACCGTGCCCGCAGCACCTACTGGCTTGACTGCGACCGGAGGGAATGGGCAGGTCTCCCTCGCCTGGACTGCGAGTTCCGGTGCAACCAGCTATAACGTGAAGCGCGCGACCGTGAGCGGTGGACCCTACACCACCATCGCCACCGGCGTAACCAGCACGAGCTACACCGATACCGGTCTTGCCGGTGGGACGAGCTTTTACTACGTGGTCTCCGCGGTCAACGCCTCGGGGGAAAGCGCCAACAGTGCAGAGGCTGGCGCGATAACAGCCCCGGCAGCGCCGACAGGCTTGAGCGCCACGGCAAGTGATTCACAGGTTCGCGCTACAACGTCGAGCGGTCAACAGTCAGCGGGGGACCGTACACGACGATCGCCTCCGGCGTGAGTGCGGCCAGTTACACCGATACAGGTTTGACGAATGGCACAACGTGCTACTACGTCGTCTCTGCCGTGGATGCTGGCGGCGAAGGATCGAACTCCTTGGAGGTCACCGCGACGCCCATTGGGTTGGTTGACCTGGATATAGGGAACGTGGGTGTGGCAGGCAGCGCGACCTACAGCTCGGGCACGTACACCGTCAACGGCAGCGGAGCAGATATCTGGAACGCTTCCGACTCCTTCAACTATGACTACAAAGCGTTGACGGGAGACGCGACCGTCACCGCCCGTGTGGCGAGCCAGCAGAACACCGCCGCCTGGGCGAAGGCGGGCGTGATGATCCGCGAGACGACAGCAACGAATTCTACATACGTGTTTATGTTCGTGACACCGAGCCAAGGTGTAAGCCTGCAATACCGAGCGACAACAGCCGGGTCAGGGACTCAGCAGGCCGAGGTCTTCGGGGTAGCCGCACCGTACTGGGTACGGCTGGTGCGCTCAGGGAACACGTTCACGGGATACGCGTCGGCGGACGGGTCGAGCTGGACCCAAATCGGCTCGGTCAGCGTGACGATGGCTAGCAGCGTCACGGAGGGTCTGGCGGTCACATCACATAACAACAGCCAGTTGAATACCTCCACGTTCGACAACGTCACAGTGCCGTAAGCGCGCGAGGGTTAGCCCTCCACAATCGGATCACTTTCGCCGGCATATGATTTGTCAGCGGTTCTCGAGACGCGGAGGGTGTTTGCAACGTCTCTTCTACGTTGGGCCACGCGAAAAAGAAGAGTTCCTCGCCTATGTAAACTCCCGCCTACGCAATAAGAGGCTGGAGCCGCTGGTGAAGTAATCTCCCGTCCGAGCTATGGTGGCAATCGAAACTACACCCTAATGTAACTCCCTGGAAGGCCTGATGGTGAGTACCGGCGATGATATGCGACCTTACTCCCTGATGGAGAACAGCCGGAATATGACTTGAGAAGAAAGAGATCAGCCGGGGACGACTGCACAAGCTCGGCAAAACGGCTATATTAAAAATCATTCAATATGATGGCCGCTTCCTTCGATGTCCTCGGAAAGGGGGTCTCTGGGGTTCCTGAAAACTACGAGCGCTTCGTCTCTTCGCAGCCAATCTTGAACAATCGTTTTATGGATTCGAGCCCGACCTTCTTTCAGCACAATCTGCTGCGTGTCGTCGATAGAACTTTGGCCAACGCTGGTTGAGATCTGCTACTTCCAAAAGATTCGCTTCCTCATATATAGATCTCCGCAATTGAATTGTGGGAGGATGGCCTGTGCAGGAGGGTCTCACTATTTTTCTTTGGGTCAACTACGTAAAGAGCAGCAACCTCTGAGGGTCAACGGCTCCTGAGTAACGTAAATAACGTACTATTTTTTGATCATTGGTGTGGTGACCCCTAAACGTACGTAAAATTCCCTTTCTTGAGCACCCCTAGATGGTCGATGAGGAACTAAGAGCAGCACTCTACCCTTTTCTTGTGGTGTCCCCTTTACGTAACCGTCGTTCCATTCGCAAGCCAGGGTTGGAATTGCCTTGCAGGGCATTCGCAGACTCCACTGAGCCGCTTCTATAAACTCAGTAAATTTCCGCCGCTCACCCGAGGGCATCGTCAGTTCGCAAGCAATGCTTTTCTGTTCTTCGGGGCGCCGGGGATCAGTCACAAAATGCACTGCCCATAGACAGAGGCAACGGGCATTGCAGAAGTACATCTTTCCCTGCTCTTCTGCCAGTACATATCCCTCTGGCGGCACCTCCGCCATATC
>WNFJ01157958.1_pt1 | contig 25653 bp, 24 predicted proteins | sample 5400461 | NCBI WGS metagenome assembly WNFJ01 (sample SAMN13153349, study PRJNA577476) | soil metagenome | isolation source: 115 cm saprolite on Douglas fir-dominated hillslope | place: USA:California | collected 2013-09-17
AATCGCATTTGACCAAACGGGTGAAGGTCCACCGCTAATCCTGGTCGTGGGGGCCTTCAACGATCGATCGACGGGCGCACCGCTGGCCAATGCGCTCGAGTCTCGGTTCACAGTGTTGAACTACGATCGGCGGGGCCGCGGCGCAAGTGGAGATACTCAGCCTTATGCGGTAGAGCGCGAAGTCGAGGACCTCGGCGCGCTCATTCGCGAAGCGGGCGGAGCGGCACGAGTGTTCGGTTATTCATCGGGTGCCATCCTTGCACTCGAGGGAGCAGCACGTGGGCTCAACATCACAAAACTGGCCTTGTACGATGCACCGTTCGCAGTCGGCCACGATATTCCACGGCCGCCGAAGGAGCTTGCCGGTCAACTCGCCAAGCTCGTCGCATCCGGCCGCCGTGGCGAAGCGGTCGAGCTGTTCCAAACCAAGATGGTGCGGATTCCTGAACAGGTCGTTGCCCAGTTTCGACATGCGCCGTTCAGGCCGGCGCTCGAGGCAATTGCGCACACCCTGGTCTACGACGCGTCGATCGTCGGAGACCAGGAGCTGCCGATGGGCCAACTACCGTCCATAAAAACGCCGACCCTCGTGGTTTACGGCGGCGAGAGCCCTGCCTTCATGGGCAACTCGTCGACGGCGCTGGCCAAAGCGCTCCCCCACGGTCAGGTTCGCGCTCTCGATGGACAATCGCATGACATCGTCCCGTCAGCATTGGCGCCGGTTCTTGTTGAATTCTTCGGCTAAAGCGTTAGTGACGGAACTACGGCACAAAAGCCGGCACGACGGCCGCCAGTCGTGCGGGGTCGAGGCAGAACCTCGGCTGGGCTGTGGGCTACAACGCGATAGCAGTCCCGATCGCAGCCGGCGTCTTCGAACCTGCCTTGGACTCGTGCTGCGCCCGGAGATTGCCGCCCTATCGATGTCGGGCTCGAGTCTGTTGGTCGCATTCAGTGCCCTGCTTCTCAGGAGGCTGAAGCTGCGAGCCTAGCCTGACCGGAGCGCCGCCGCGATGCCGGGCTTGATCAGCACGCGAAACATGCGATCGACCTCTTCAGCCGAGTATCGGCTCCCTTCGTCCAACCACCATGTGAGCAGTCCGAGCAGGGAATTGACCACGAATCGAGTGATCACCGCAGGTGGGACTGCCGGTGACGAGCCTCGCGGCGCGAGAGACGCGATTTCGCGGCCGACAATTTTTTCGAGGATCCCTTCAATTCGTCTCACGATCGCGACACCGGTCTGCTTGCCTACCACCGCGCCCCAGAGCCGGCGGTACTCCTGGGCGTGTTGAAACATAGCCAGGCTAAAGCCGAATACCCGCTCAACCGGGTCAGCGGATTTGGCACGAATCAACCGTTGCTGCTCAGACAGGTGCGCTTCGAGGTCGGCGAAATGACTGAACAGCAACTGCTGCTTGTCGGTGTAGTGGGCATAGAACGTTGAGCGGCCAACATTGGCTCGATCGATGATGTCTTGAACCGTCACCGCCTCGTAGCCCTTCTCGACGATCAGGTCGTGCAGGGCGTCTTCCAGAAGCTTGCGAGTGCGGCCCACGCGGCGATCCTCTTTGGCCTGCATTCGACCTCCATTTCCGGGCAATTGGGCGGGAAGTGTTCCGAACCGAACATTGGACGGATGGTTGGTTGTTGACATTGGGGATTGCTAGACACTACAACAGATATCAGACGTTGTGTTCGCTATCAAACAAACAGTCCCGAATGGACGAATTGAGGAGAGACAGTGGAACTAAAGCTACAGCCCCAACCCGGCGCAGGCTCGCGCGCGATCGGCCACGAAGCGGGGGCCAGCCGGTGGCCGTGGACCGTACTGATCCTGGTCAGTGTCGCCCAATTCATGGTGATCATCGACGCCACCGTCGTGAACATCGCTCTGCCCTCGATTGGCAAGGCTTTTCGCTTTGCATCCGCCGCGGATCTTCAGTGGGTGGCGACCGCATACGTGCTCGTGACGGGCGGACTCACGCTTTTGGGAGGCCGTCTGACTGACTTGTTCGAACGAAAGCGACTCTTCGTCATCGGCCTGCTGCTCTTCACAACGGCGTCCCTGGCAACTGGGCTCGCACCCTCTGCCGTATCTCTTGTCATCTCCCGCGCCGCCCAGGGGCTGGGCGCGGCGCTGCTCACACCGGCGGCACTTTCCATAATCACAACGACCTACAGCGGTGCAAAGCGCGCAACTGCTTTGGCAGTCTGGGGTGCGCTTGGTGCCGCCGGTGCGGCGGCAGGCGTTGTGCTGGGTGGGATCCTCACCAGCTGGTTCGGCTGGCAGTGGGTCTTTTTCATCAACGTCCCGATCGGCGCCGCCGCGGCGGGTGTTGCCCTGTTCGTTCTTCCTGCATCAGCTGCCAGTCGAGGACCGCTCCGAGACCTCGACATAGCCGGTGCCCTCGTATTGATCGCTGGACTGGCCATGCTCGTGTTCGGCCTTACGTCCGGTGCAAACCACGGCTGGGCATCGGCTCAGACGCTCGGGTCGTTGATTGTGTCGGCGGCGTTATTGGCCACATTCGGGCTCATTGAGCGACGCGTCAAGCAGCCAATCGCCCCAGCCTCCATCTGGCGGATTCGTTCGCTCGTCTCCGGCAACGTTGTTTTCCTCGCCACGTCCGCCGTAATGGGTGGCGTCTTCTTCCTCAGTTCGCTCTACCTGCAGCGAGTTCTTGGACTTACCGCCTGGCAGGCCGGCTTGGCCTTCCTGCCCCTCGTGATCGCAGTCGGAGGTGGTAGCGGGTTGGCCTCGCGTCTTGTCGCGCACGCAGGGGTTCGCGCTGTGATCGTTCTGGGACTCGTCATCGAGGCTGGCGGGGCCCTGCTCTTGGCACGTGTGCCGTCTGATGCAAGCTACTTCGCCAGCGTACTCCCGGGATTTCTCGCCATCGGAATAGGACTTGGCTTCTCTTTTGTGGCGTCACCGTTGCTTGTGATGGCCGACGTTGGCGGTGACGAGGCTGGACTGGCGTCCGGTCTCATGCAGACAGCTCACGAAATCGGCATATCGCTTGGCATCGCGTCGCTATCGGCGGTCGCCACTGCAGTAGCGATGCAGACGGGACTCGCTGCGGGTTATCGCCAGAGCATGGTCGCCGCCGCGGTTGTGGCCGGATTGCTCGCCGTAGTGAGCCTGATCGTGGTGCCTGCGGTTCGCGCTTCGGGAGGCGGGAGCCTGGGTATGCATGGACGAGTAAGACTGTGAAACTGTCCAACCTGTTCAACACTCGTCCTCTCGGCCGAGCGGCCATGGGATCACTCTAGGCGCGCCACGGTTCTACGACTTGTCCGCGCCCGTTATTTTCGGCGGCACCCGCCGGCGCTCATACCGGCAGCTGGTGATTGCTAGCGGTGCGCAGTCCGGTGATCGCGTGCTCGACGTCGGTTGCGGCCCCGGCTACTTCGCCCGAATGTTGGCCCAAACCGTCGGACCGAAAGGCTCCGTCGTCGGTATCGATGCGGCTCCTGCGATTCGAGTCGGACATTTCCGAGAAAGGGCTTGCGCTAACCTTCGGTAAGGACGCCGGCGTAGCTCAATTGGCAGAGGGGCTGCTTTGTAAGCAGGTGCTCCGTCGCTGAGATCGAAATCGGTCAAAAAAGGACCTATGACCAGCTGTTTTTACACAGCTGCACAGCGCTGTGTGCCGCTCCGCGAAGGATACCGCCATGAGGGGCGCAGGAACTCCCCGAAGACAGCCGCTGGGAGCGATCCGCTAGCGCCACGATACACCTCCACAGTCGGGGCCCGAAGACGCACAAGAAGCAGTCGACTCTTCAAGAGCGCTATTTGCGCCGGGTGCCTCCGATCGGGCGTTTGGTTGCCTCCGATCTACCTTTCAGTCCTTCAATCTCCTCGGCAACCTTCTCAATCAGCGAACGCAGGTATTCATTGGCCAGATGACGGGACACTTCTGGATCGCTGTTTGGGTCCCCGACAAGGTCGCGGGCAAAAAGACCACTGACCGTCAGACGGGTGCCGGAGCTATTCGGCTGCAGAGTCAGTTCGATCTGAATGCGAGGAGTGAAAAGCCGGTCCACTTCGAGAAGCTCGATGGAGCATACGGTGCTGTGGCCACGGGCCCGCGCCTCGGAGACTCTCAAGCGGACTCGCCGTGGCGGGACTCCACCCAGGTTAACCTCGCGGCTGACTTGAAGTCCTGCCTCGCCCAGCCATGGCCATCCCGGAGTAAGTGCAGCCTCGCGTGCATCCGCGTACGAACCAAAAGAGATGGTCTCGGCGTGTACACCCTGGATCAAGTGGCTAGATCGCTCCAGGTGCGCTTCAGATTGTCTCCACTCGGTGACAGCGCGTCCTCATGGCGCCATGTCGACCTCGTAAACCGAAGGCCGATCCCACACCGACAATTCTGACTGCCGGTCGCCATCTTCTGTCTGCTCAAACCAGATAGCATCGCCGCGGCCATTTGGTCGAGGCCACTGCGTCAGCGCACCTCCACCAAGAGTCTGATCCCTGTCCTTTCCTGCCCATCGAGTGTCAAGTCGATGAACGACGGGATGCATATCAGGTCGAGGCCGGCGGGCGCGACGTAACCGCGCGAGATAGCGATCGCCTTGATGGCCTGGTTGACGGCGCCGGCCCCGACGGCATGAATCTCGACACGCTGCTGACTCCGGATGACTCCGGCGATGGCCCCGGCCACCGAGACCGGCCTGGATGCGGCAGCAACTTTCAGCACTTCGCAAGGGGCCCTTCCCTCGCCGGTCATGGTTAGAAGACCCTCGTCAACTGTGTTCTCAGTCGATGCGCTGGATCGAGGTGGACCGTGGGACGCTGGAGCTGGGCAAGGGGGCTGCCAGTCTAAGCCAGCGTGCCCTGCGGAGCTCGGAAATCTTCTGAAGCGGTCTCTTTGCGGCGCGGTTCGGTGTGGAACGTCAAGCCGTCCCCGGGACTGACGTCTACCGCCACTATGTCCCCGCGCGAGATTCGGCCGCGGAGCAGCTCCTCGGAGAGCTGGTCCTCGATCCGGCTCGTGATCACGCGCCGCAGCGGGCGGGCACCGTAGATCCGATCGTAGCCCTCACTCGCGAGAAGGTCCCTGGCTACGTCTGTGACCTCGATCGTTATATGCAGCTCACTTAGACGCTTGCCGAGCTGCTGCAGCTGAAGATCGACGATCTGCCGGATCTGCTGCGTGGTCAGGCTCTTGAAGACGACCACCGCGTCGACGCGGTTGAGGAACTCGGGGCGGAACGTCCGCTTCAGCTCCTCGTCGATCTTCTCTTTCGTGTTCTTGTGGCGCCGCTCGACCTCGTCCGACTCGTCGACCACGGCGGGCTGGAAGCCGAGTGCGGTTCCGGCCTGGTTGACGTCGCGGATGCCGAGGTTGGAGGTCATGATGATGACCGTGTTCGCAAAGTTGACGGCCTTGCCTTTCGCGTCGCTGAGGCGGCCATCCTCGAGGATCTGCAGGAGCATGTTGAAGACCTCGGGATGTGCTTTTTCTATCTCGTCGAAAAGGATCACCGAGTAAGGGCGCCGGCGCACGGCTTCCGTGAGCTGCCCGCCCTCGTCGTAGCCGACGTAGCCGGGTGGCGAGCCCACCAGCCGCGCAGTGGTGTGGCGCTCCATGAACTCCGACATATCGAGTTTGATCAGCGCATCCTCGGAGTCGAAGAGGTACTCAGCCAGCGCCCGTGCGAGCTCGGTCTTTCCGATTCCAGTCGGGCCCAGGAAGATGAACGAACCAATCGGACGGCGCGGGTCTTTGAGTCCTGCGCGTGCACGCCGGACCGCCTGCGAGACGGTGATGATGGCTTGGTCCTGACCGACCATGCGCTTGTGCAGCTCGTCCTCCATTCGGAGCAGGCGCGCTGTCTCCTCCTCGACGAGGCGCGAAACGGGAACCCCGGTCCAGGCGGCGACGATCTGCGCGATGTCCTCTTCGCCCACCTCGGGGACGGTCTCCCCCAGCTTGTCAAGCCAAGCGGATTCTTTCTCCGCGTACTTCTCCCTGAGCTTGTTCGCATTGTCACCTACCGCGGCCGCGGTCTCGTAGTCCAGGAGCGCGTTCGCTTCCTCCTTCTCGGCTTGCAGCTTCTTGATCTCCTTCTGGAGCTGCTTGAGCTCCGCGGGGGTCGTGGTCAGCTTCATGCGCACACGGGCTGACCCTTCGTCGATGAGATCGATCGCCTTGTCGGGGAGGGCGCGGTCGCTGACGTAGCGGTCGCTCATAACGGCCGCCGCCCGGACGGCGGCGTCGGTGATGGTGACCCGGTGGTGCTTCTCGTAGAGCGACTTGACGCCCTCCAGGATGTCGATCGTCTCCAGCATGGTGGGCTGGTCGACGAAGACGGGCTGGAAGCGGCGCTCCAAGGCGGCGTCCTTCTCGATGTACTTGCGGTACTCGTTGAGGGTAGTCGCCCCGATGCACTGGATCTCGCCGCGCGCCAGAGCCGGCTTGAGGATGCTGGCGGCGTCGATGGCGCCTTCGGCGGCGCCGGCGCCGACCAGGGTATGGAGCTCGTCGATGAAGAGCACCACCTCGCGGCTGGAGCGAATCTCATCGAGGATCTTCTTCAGCCGTTCCTCGAACTCGCCCCGGTACTTTGTACCGGCGACCAGTGGACCCATGTCGAGCGTAAGCACGCGCTTGTTCATCAGCGACTCGGGGACGTTGCCAAGCGTGATCAGTTGAGCCAGGCCCTCGGCGATCGCAGTCTTGCCGACGCCTGCCTCGCCCACCAGGGCGGGGTTGTTCTTGGTCCGACGGCTGAGGATTTGGATCACGCGCTCGATCTCGGTCTCGCGGCCGATCACCGGGTCTAGCTGGTTCTTGCGGGCGAGCTCGGTGAGGTCGCGCCCGAACTGGTCCAAGAGGGGGGTCTTCGACGACTTCTTGGGAGGCGGCTCGACATTTTCCACGGTGGAGTCGCGGAGTAGGCGCTCGAGCTCGGCCTGCACCTTGTCCAGGGTGGCGCCGAGATCTTCGAGCACGTGCGCCGCGATGCCTTCCCCCTCTCTAAGGAGGCCAAGTAGCAGATGCTCGGTGCCGACATAGTTGTGTCCCATTCGGCGCGCTTCTTCGAAGGAGATTTCGATCACCTTCTTGACTCGCGAAGTCGGGATGATCTGCTGGACGATGATCCGCTCGTTGCGGCCGAGCAGGGACTCGATCGTCTGGCGGACCTTGCCGATCTCGACGCCAAGGTTGTAAAGAATCTTGGCGGCCAGGCCCTCGTCCTCGCGGAGCAGAGCCAGAAGCAGATGCTCGGTACCGATGTAGCTGTGGTGCGACCTTTCTGCTTCTTCCTGGGCGAGCGATAGAGCCTTCTTGGCTCGCTCAGTGAACCTCTCGAACGGGTACACGTCCTTTAATCCTTGGGTCCGGGGCTAGGGCCACCACCTCCTCGTCTTTATAAGAGTCGTTGCGGTCCGCCTGTACGGGCTTATATCCATTATCCACCGACCTCTTGTCGCCGGCCGTAGCGCGGAACAGCGCTTCGGGAGGCCGCGCGTAAAGTGCCCCCGGGCGCCGGGCTACTCCAGGTAGTCCCGCAGCTTCTGGGAGCGCGAGGGATGGCGCAGTTTGCGCAGGGCCTTGCCCTCGATCTGACGGATGCGCTCGCGGGTCACGCCAAAGCGCTTGCCGACCTCCTCCAGGGTGCGCTCGTAGCCGTCAATGAGCCCAAAGCGGAGCTGGAGCACGCGCCGCTCGCGCGGGATAAGGGTATCGAGGGCGGCCTCGACCGCAAAGTGACGCATGGTGATCGAGGCGGCGTCCGAGGGGGAGGTGGCCTCCTTGTCCTCGACGAAATCGCCGAGCTGACTATCTTCCTCGTGGCCGAGCGGTGTCTCCAGCGAGATCGGCGCCTGGGCGAACTTGATGACCTCCCGCACTCGCTCGAGCGTGAGGCCCATCTCCTCGGCGATCTCCTCATCGGTGGGCTCCCGGCCCAGAACCTCGAGCAGGCGGCGCGAAACCCGGGCCAGCTTGTTGATGATCTCCCCCATGTGGACCGGGATTCGGATGGTCCGCGCCTGGTCGGCGAGGGCGCGGGTCACGGCCTGGCGGATCCACCAAGTTGCGTAGGTGGAGAACTTGTAGCCCCTGTGGTAGTCGAACTTCTCGACCGCGCGGATCAGGCCCATGTTGCCTTCCTGGATCAGGTCGAGGAATGGCATCCCGCGGCCGATGTACTTCTTGGCGATGGACACGACCAGCCGGAGGTTGGCCTCCGTAAGCCGATGTTTCGCCTCATACGGTCGTTCGCGGCGTGCGGTTAGCCGACAGCGAGCGATGCGATAGACCTCCAGCGCCTCCGCGCGAACTCGGGGCCGCGCAGCGCCGTTGGCCTGGCGCTGGCGCTCGGCCGCCGCCACGTCGAGCAGGTTCTGGAGCTTGGCGAGGTCGTTCAGACCGAGCAGCTCCTGGGCGATGTGCGCCTGCTGGCCCTTGCGCTTGACGGTGGCCAGGCGCTCGATGACGTCCGGCAGCATCTCCTCCACAGAGCGCTGGCGCCCGTCGATCTCCTCGGCGACGCTCAGCGCCTTCAGGGCGTCGTGCAGCGGCTTGGCCTCGATGGCCTGCGCCAGCTCGACCTCGTCGTTGGCGGTGAGCAGGCTCACCCGCCCGATCTCCTTGAGGTACATGCGAACGGGGTCGTCCAGCGAGACCGAATCCTTAAGCTCTAGGTCGATTAGAAGCTCGTCGTCGATCTGCTCGACGTCCTCGAAGCCCTTCTCCTCGTCGGTGACCTCGATCCCCATTTCAGCAAAAAGCCGGAAGACCAGGAACACCTGCTCCGGCTCTGCCTCCATCTCGGGGAATGAGTCGAGGATGTCGTCCGGAGTTAGGTAGCCTTGCTCCTTGCCCTTAACGATGAGGTCCTGGGCGACCCTGATCCTCTCGTCATTGAGCTTTGACTCGATCATCGCCAGTGCCTTCGCCAACTAGCCCTGTCCCCCTGCTGTCCTGTGACGGCCGCATCACCTGGACGAGACGGCGATCATCGGTCACCAGCGTGGCGACCTCGTCGCGGTCGGCTCTCCCTTCAGCCTACGCCGGCTGGAACGGACGCTCGAGCGCACAACGATTGGTTGAAGCTCAGCAGGTCACGTGCAGGATGGCGTTGGTGTCGTTACGGCCGCCATCTAGGATGGCGATGGCAGCTTTGGTCGGCAGGCTCAGGAGCTCCACCTTGCGAAGCTGGGCTTCCTTTCCCACCTCGTCCAAGATCGGCAACCTGCCCTCGGCTCCGGTTCCTATCACCAGTCGGCGGCAGCCCCACGGGATGTCTTCTCTAGTCGAGAGCGGTGTATGGCCGTAGGCGTCCCGATACCGTTTGGACGCCTTCTTCTTTCGCTTCCGAATCTCACCCCGGTCGATGACCACGTCGTACTCGTAGGTCACGCCGTCGATCCAGACGGAGCCGAAGGAGAAACTCTCGAAGCGCACCGTTAACCTCCCAACTTGAGGTTACGCCCCGCACACGCGAGGCGCGGCGGAATAAGTTTGCCAGGATCGTCTGCATCACACGGTGCTGGCATGGCTGTGCAGCCCGGCCAAGGTGTGCCCGTCACCGGTCGGCCTTACTTTTCGCCTCCGAGAGCCGCCATACCCGGTTCGGGGTTGACAGCCGCCGGCCGCAGCGCTGTACTTGCGTGAGGAGGTGGGGTGACACGTGGCTGTTTATGAGTTCGAGTGCCAATCCTGCGGTAAGCGCTTCGAGATAAGCATGGCGATCACCGAGCACGCCCGCCTGAAAAACCGGCCACCGGCCTGTCCGAAGTGTGGTAAGCGCAAGAGCCAGCAACTCGCTTCGACTTTCAGCTGCAAGGCCCCTAGCAAGTACTGAGCGCTTCGGGGCCTGGCGAAACGGCCACGCTGACCTGGGGAGGCGGTCGGCCACCTCGGCAAGGCCGCTGCCGGCCTGCCCTCTTCAACACTCCCGTCGCCGGCGGCGTCCTTAGGTCTTGGAGTGTTTCTCGGGGCCGGTTCGCCGCGCGACTTCACGACGCGCGCACTCGATCGCTGAGGACGGGTCCGGGTGGGTGATGTGCTCGCAGTTCCAGACACGCTGGCCGTCCGACTGCTGGACGACCGCCGTGTAGTCGAGGCGCCCTGCTTGTTGAACGTAAGACGCCTGCAGGTCGAGACCCACAACCCCATTCTGCTCTCAGCCCAAAGAAGCAGACCGCCAACGACTTTCGCAGCGACCAAGGGGCGGCATGCGGCAGCACGGCATTTTCCGCTGATAGCTATGCGCGTGGGCTCCCTGTTGATGCGTCCGTTCAAGCCGGATCTGGCTCGCCTGATCCGCGCCCCGACGTGATGGACACAGCGGACCTGACTCTCGACTCCGGAGAGCTGACTGCGCACCATCCCGAGCTCTATCTCACCGACCTCGCTGAGGTCTTGCGGGATAAGTACGCTCCCGCGTAACCCATCGCAAAGTCCTTTTGCCTAGTGGCCCACGGCGCACTCGAACCAAGGGCCTCCTGCGTGTCCGGTGATCATGACGTCGAGCGACTGGAGTCCGCGTGCGAATCAAGAATTCAACTCGGGCCTACCTCGAACAAGGCTTGCGCTAACCTTCGGAAACGACGCCGGCGTAGCTCAATTGGCAGAGCAGCTGTTTTGTAAACAGCAGGTTACGGGTTCGATTCCTGTCGCCGGCTCCACCGGCCGATTTTTCCGCACGTGTGGCGCCGAACGCTCGCTTGCCGTGCTTGGATGGCGCCTGTTTGGAGCCAGACGTGCGGTATTGCCGGCGACATCAATCGCGCCCCTGGTCGGGCGCGACGCTCTTACTGGTCGATGTTCATGAACCCATGCAGGTCGACCAGGTAGTCGGCCGCAACAGGACCGTTGCGAATGATGAACTTTCCGTCGCTCGTGTGGCCGGGGTTGTCGAACCCAAACTGGCACATGAAAAAGTTCGACCACGCCCTGAGATGGCCGGCGAAGTTGAGGTTGATGGCCTGGCTGCCCACCACGAATGGCATGCCGTTCGGCCTCACCGACATCCATCCGTGGCCTTTCCAACGCATAGCGGTGAGGTTGCCGACGATGCCGTAGTAGTTCGTCGAGTCAAAGGCCGAACCCGGGAACAGGAACGGGCCGATCACGACCTCTGCCCCCGCCGCCAGGTGGCCGCTCGTCAAATGCTGCGGGTTGGAAACCCACGCGATCGTGGCGCCGCTCCCGGCGGCTCGGACCCGGGTCGCACCGCCGCACCCGCCAGCTTGAGTACATCTCTGCGGGTGCTCTTCGAAGGCTTCGTGGTGTCGCTCATGATCTCCTCCAGGCGGTGGGGCGGCTGCATTCGACCCGCCACTGTACCCCGCGCACGGCGCCGCGACGCAACATATCGACACAAGGTTTCGGGATACCCTTGAAGCGGGTGAAAGGGTGATGAACGCCGACGAGCGGGCCGCGCTCATCAAGCGATACAAGGAAGGCCACCGCGAGGTGGTGGACGCTCTTCGCGGCATCACCGACGACGAGCTCGACCGCTCCGCCAGCGGCGAGTGGACACCCCGGCAGATCGCCCATCACCTCGCGGACAGCGAGATGATGTCGGCGATCAGGATCCGCTGCCTCCTCACCGAAAAGACTCCCGTCATCCATGGCTACGACGAGGTCGAGTTCGCCAGGCGGCTCACTTCGGACCGGCCCATCGCACCCTCTCTGGAGGCGATGCGATACGCGCGTGAAACCACGGCCCAGATCCTCGATCGCCTGTCGGAAGCCGACTGGGAGCGGGCCGGGACACACAGCGAGAGCGGGCCCTATTCGCTCGACGACTGGCTGACCATCTACGCGGCTCATGGGCACGACCACGCCGCGCAAATTCGCCGCTCGCGCGGCATGAAGTAGCGTTGGCGACCACCCAGGTCCTGATGGACGCCGCGATCACGCGGGCCCGGGCGGCGAAGGATGCGGACCTCGACGACCTCCTGGAGGAGATCCGAATTCCATCCGTCAGCACGCTGCCGGAGCGGCGCGAAGACTGCCTTCGGAATGCGCGGTGGCTGCAGACGCGGCTCGACCGCCTGGGATTCAAGACTGAGCTCGCAGCGCCGATCCCTGAAGGCCTGCCGGTCGTGGTCGCCGAATGGAACCGCCGGCCCGGCAAGCCGCACCTGACCGTCTACGGCCATTACGACGTGCAGCCCGCGGACCCGCTCGACGAATGGCGATCGCCGCCCTTCGAGCCCGAGATTCGCGACGGCCGTATCTTCGCGCGCGGCTGTTCCGACAACAAGGGCAACCACATGGCGATGCTGAAGGCGGTCGAGCACCTCTTCGCTGCCGGCGACCCCCCGGTCAACCTGCGCTTTCTCATCGAGGGCGAGGAGGAGATCGTCGGAAAGTCGCTGCCGCGCTACCTGCGCGACAACGGCTCCAGGCTCAAGACCGACGCCGTCCTTGTGTGGGACGGCGGGTTCGACGAGGACGGCAACCCTGCCCTTGCCACCGGCCTTCGGGGTCTCCTTTACCTGGAGCTGCACGCCGCCGGCGCCGCCGTCGATCTGCACTCGGGCAGCTTCGGAGGTGTGGCGCCGAACCCGATCAACACGCTCGCGCGGATCATCGGCGAGCTCAAGGATCGCGACGGCCACATCACGGTCCCCGGCATTTACGACGACGTGGAGCCGCCCAGCGCCGAGGAGCTGGCCGACTGGAAGAAGAAAGACAAGCGGTATGCCGACGCGGTGCTGAACCTCTCTGGCGCGCGAGCGCTCGAAGGCGAACCCGGATTCATGGCCCTCGAGCGGACGGGCAGCCGGCCGACGCTCGACGCCAACGGTTTCGTCGGCGGATTCACGGGCGAGGGCGAGAAGACTGTCATCCCCGCCCGTGCGTTCGCCAAGGTGAGCCTGCGGCTGGTGCCCAATCAGGATCCGATGAAGGTCAGGGCGGCGATCGAGAAGCACATCCAGTCGCTGACCACTCCTGGCATCTCGGTCGAGGTCAAGGTGCTGAGCAGCGCGCCGCCGGTGAAGTGCCGCGTCGACAACCAGCCGGCGCAGGCTTTGCGCGCGGCCTTCAAGGAAGCCTTTGGCAGAGACACCACGCTGGTGCGCGGTGGAGGGTCGATCCCGGTCTCAGTCGACTTCCAGGAGGCGGTCGGCGCGCCGCTCGTGGTCAGTGGGATCGCCCAGGCCGACTCTGCGGCCCACTCCCCCAATGAACGCCTGGCGGTTGACCACTACCTGCGGGGGATCGAGGCCGGGATTCGGTTCATCTGCAAGCTCGGCGAATAGGGGGCCTCACGTAACACTCGGCGGTATCTCGATTTGGGGGGCGACCGGCCCAAAACAAATTTCGAGGAGGCTGAGAAATGCAGAAACTGGTGAGAGGAGTCATGGCCGTGGCCTTTTGCGTGGCCACGATGACGTTCACGGGGGCGACAGCGTTCGCAACCGTGAGCCCGACCACGGGGCAGCCGGGCGCGCCGGCCAACACGTGCGGATCGGCCAACCCGGTGACGCCCGGAGCAGCGGGCTCGTCGCCGGGTTCACCTTTCAACCCGAGTGGCCAGGCCGGCAACGTCTACGCCGGAAACCCGGGCACGGCTTCGCTTGCCAACGCTAATAGCACCGTGGCGGTGTCCCAGTACGACGCCGCGTGCGTCCGCTTGAGCCACTGATCGGGGACCTCTAGCTCGACATCCTCCCGACCCGGAGGGCAGGCCCCCGCAACGGGGCCGCCCTCCCCTTCCCGGCCTCAGCCGCTGAGGTCGCGTACCTCGAACTCGGTCACGGTGACGCGGGAGGGGGCACTGGCCGAGCTGGAGACGAGCAGGCCGGTGAGCCAACCCTGGCCAGGCAGCGCGCTCTCGGTGTCGACGAGGTCGACCACGCCGGTCCCGTTCACGAACATGGCGACCCGTGTGGAGACGCCGTCCGCGAGGGTTGCGCACACGCCGCCGATGGTCATCGGTTCCGGCCCGGCGGCGGCCGGCGACGTGCCCTGCTTGATCTCGAACGGTTTGTTCAGGCCCGGGCTCCCATCGCGGCGCCACAAGACCCAGGTGGCGCCCGTGACCAGGAATTCGTATCGCACCGCGAAGCCCCGCCTGCACTGCACCCCAAACCCCTGATCGGCCGGTGTATCCGCGGTCTGCAGGGCCGTCATCGACATGCTCACCTGCCGGAGCGATGTGAAGTACGGCGACGTGGCCACGTGGACGATGTCACCGGTGCCGATGATCACGTAGCCGCTTGCGGTGTAACTGAAGCTGGTACCGGGCTGGCCGGCCGACGCACTCCAGTCATTGGTGTGATCGCGGAAGTTGTCCGAGTACACGAGCTTGCCGAGGCTCGGCCTGAGAGCCGACGATTCGGTCAGTGCTCGAGGACTAGAGACCGAGCTTCCAGCGCGCGGTCGGTACGACACGAGAAGCACGGCCAGCGCGCAGACGGCGATGGTCACGACCACGGCCACGGCCGACATGAACATCAGGCGTGATTCCATGGCCGAGAGCCCGCGCGAGGCTCGCCCTTCGATCATGGGCCGCTCCTGGACAGGTCCCGTTCCTCGAAGTGAGTCACTGTTTCCGTCACCGGCCTGGTGCTGCTGCCGGCGGTCAACAGATCGCATTGCCAGCCCTGGTTGGAGCTCTCCGACGCGGTATCGGTTAGGTCGGCCACCTTCTTCCCGTCGACGAAGAGGACCAGCCGCGTCGTCACGCCGTCGGACCGGGTCGCGCAAACGCCGACCAGCGTGACCGGCAGCACACCCGGAGCCGGCGCCGACCCTAAAGACCCTTTTGCGAGCGTGCTGGGAACGGCCGTGCTCGTCTCGCCGATCGCCCGCTGGACGTACCAATGGGCGTCCGCGTCAGCCGTGAACTCGTAACTCACGAGTGCGGAACCTGAGCCCCGAAAGCAGTCGACTCCAAACCCGGCGTCCGGGGGCGTGTGGACGTCCAGCGTGGCCGTCACCGATGCGCTGATCTGCCCCTTCGGCTCCGAGTAGGGCGAGGGCTCGAAATAGTAGAAGTCGCCCTTGGCGGTGACGACGTACATCCCGTTGGCATAGCCGTAATCGGCGTCGGCTGAGTTGCCTACCGTGTCCCAGCCCGAATTCGGGTCGCGGAAGTCATCGCTGAAAACCGACCTTCCGGTCGTCGCCGTGACCGGGGTGGTTGGCCCCACGGGTCCCGGCGATGGTGTGGCCTTGACGGCGGCTGCCGTCGATTGTTTGCCGCGCTCCGCCGCCAGCTCCAACGAGACCCCGACCGCGCCTACGACGAGGATGAGGACCGCGGCCACCGCCGCGATGAGGATCAGGCGGGCATTCGGGTTAGAAGCGCGCCGCTCCTCCGGCGGGGGCCAGACGACCATCGCGACGCATCATGCACGCTTTTTGGCTGGTCGCCGGGCTCGGCCATTTTTTGGCTTAGGCCGACGAGCCCTGCAGGATGTTGACCGTCACCGTGTGCGTGAAGTTGACGTCTCCACTGACCGCAAAGATGGTCGTGCCGCCGATCCCAAACACGATACCTCTCGGATAGAGCACGTTGCTTTCTGAGCCCGGAAGCACCCCGGGTGTCGCCGCGGGACGGCCCAGCGAGTAGCGGAACAGGCCGGGTCCATAGGGAGAGTCCAGTCCGCCGGCCATCATTCCATGCCCGGCGGCCGTTGCCGCGACGGCGATGGGATACGCGCTTCCCGGGTAGATGACGCCGTCCTGGTCGAGTCCGGCCAGGTTCCATTCGTCGAACTCGTACGGCCATCCCGAGGCGGTGATGAATCGCGCGCCGTCGGGGGTGAAGGCGAGGTCGGTCAGGTTCTGGAGTCGAAGCTCGACCTTGCTGTCGACGAACACCGGGGCGCCGGTCGAAACATCGATCTTGGTGAGCGTGGCGGGCTCGATGCCCGCGTCCCACGCGATGATGAGATTGGTCATGACCGGGTCGGAAACCAACGACGCGCAGTAGGACAGGTCGGAGACCGCAGACGGCGCGTAGAGGTGGCTCGCCCCGGTGGCGGGATCGACGCTCGCCAGCTGCAGCGTCCGCTGCGCGCACGGTCCGGTGGTCGTCCAAAGGAGGCCCCCAGCCATGACCAGGTCTCGAGGCGAGACCAGGCCGGAGGCCACGGTTCGGATCTTCGAGAGCTTGATCGTGCTGATGGCGTCGATCGGGCCCGCGGTGGTCAATGTCACGAAGAGCGTCAATCCGCTGACGACCATGGCATCCGCGCCGAATTCGCCTGTGATCGTGCTCACGACCCTGCCGGAGTAGTCGATCACGACGATCGCGTCACTGCCGGGGCTCGAGACGAAGACCTGGCAGTGAAGCGGATCCGCGGCGATGCGGCCGAAGCCCTTGATGGAAAGAGGCGCCGACCTTCCTGCCGGGCCGCCCATGTACGGACAGGTCGACGACTTGAGGCCGGGGCCGCCCGTGAGTGGGTTCAGAGGGCTCGCCGAGGCGCTCGACGGGCTCGGACCGCAGCCCGCGATGGTGAGCAGCATCGCGAGGGCGAGCAGATGCCTCAGCGGGTGTCTAACTCCAAGGATGCGGGCTGCCTTGCGAGATCAAGCAAACTGTGTCACCGCTATGAGGCGGTCCACGGCGCTCGTGATTGTTTGCCTGGCCATTCTGTTGTCGTGCGCCGGACCGCAGCACGCCGCGGTCACCTCGCCATCACCGAGCCCGAGCCCGCTCGCGCCAACTCCCTCTCCTTCCCCCTCCCCCTTCCCCTCCCCGTCTTCCGGCCCTTCCCAGCGCATGGAGGCGTCGCTGCCGGTCTCGCTCGAAGAATCAGGGGCCGCCGCCGCCGGAGGAAGGCTCTATGTGATCGGCGGGTTCGACGCCGCGGGCAACAGCCTTCGGACGGTGTGGGTTTTCGACGGCAGCGTGTGGAGCGCGGGCCCGCGGCTGCCGCTGGGCCTCGACCACACGGCGGCGGCCACGCTCGACGACCACCTGTACGTTGCGGGCGGCCACTCCTTCGGCAGCGATTCGCCGCGGTCCTTCCGGCTCGACGGCGACGCGTGGACAGAGCTGCCTCGCATGCACCACGCAAGAGGTGGCCACGCCCTGCTGGCGGCCGCGGGCCGGCTCTACGTCATCGGCGGCAACAACGCCTACGCGAACGTGGCGCCGGCCGAGGTGTACGACCCGGCGACCAACGCGTGGTCAGACCTCTCGTCGCTGCCCACGCCGCGCAACCACGTCTCCGGCTTCGTCTTCGGCGCCAACGTTTGCGTTGCTGGTGGGCGGTCGCCGGCGACGGCTCGGGTCGACTGCTTCAACTTCGAGAGCTCGTCATGGATGCGGTTTCCGAACCTGCCGCGCGCGACGAGCGGCGCCGGCGCGACGACGCTGGACGATGGCAGCGCGGTGATCCTGGGTGGCCAGGACGCCGAGGAGACGAGGATCAACGACCAGTTCGCGCGGCTGGCACAGCCGGACGCGTGGATTTCGATGGGAGCGATGCTCGTCCCCCGGCACGGTTTCGAGCTGGCGGTGTTCGAAGGCCGTGCGTGGGCGTGCGGCGGGGGCTCGCAGCCCGGCCTTCACCCGGTGGCGACCTGCACGTCGATTCTGTGACGAGCTGATATGAGCACGGCGATCACGATGACGAGCGCGGGCACCCCATAGTTGAACTCGGGCGTGGTCAGGATCGGCAGGTCGAGGCCGAGCGCCGACTCCACCCATAGGTCGGCAGCCTCGATGACCGCATAGAAGGCGAGGATGGCCACGTTGGCCCACAGCGCCAGGCGCACCGGCCGCTCGCGCACATAGAGAAGCAGCACAGCGAGCGGGACCGCGGCCAGCGCGGGGCCGAAAAAGTTCACGACGAGCTGGCGCGCGAACCCGATCGGTTGATCGGGCTGCACGTGGAGCGCATAGATGCTCGCGTCGACCAGGCCCATGCGCCAGGGCCGGACGACGATCGAGCCGTGGCCGCCCACCGCGTAAAGCACGAGCAGGTGCATGACCTCGTGGGTGCCGAACGCGCCGGCGAACAGCAGGACGGAAAGCAAGAGAGTTCGCCAGGCCGCGGTTGAAGCGTTCACCTTGGGGACATTCAAGCTCGTGGAGTTTTACAGGCGCGGGGTACACACTAGGCCCGATGCAGTACCAGGAGCGCTTCTCGGAGACCCACCGCGCCGAGATGTACGACGCGGCAAGCCGCGAGCTCAAAGCCGCCAAGGTCGTCGCGATACTAGAAGACGGGCTGGGAGATCTCGGTCCGCTTCGCCTGCTCGACCTCGGCTGCTCCAACGGCCTGATGACCAGTTTCTATGGCGAGCGGTTCAAGTCCGTGATCGGCCTCGACTTCGACGAGCCGGGCATCGAGTACGCGATTGCGCACAATCGATCGCCCAACATCGAGTATCGCGCCGGTGATGCGATGGCGACCGGACTGCCCGACGCGTCGGTGGACGTGGTCACTTGTACGCACGTCTACGAGCACGTGCCCGACGCGGCCCAAATGATGGACGAGATCTTTCGAGTGTTGCGACCTGGCGGTGCTTGTCTCTTCATCGCCGGCAACCGGCTGACGCTTGTCGAGGCTGACAATCACCTTCCATTCTTGTCGCTCCTGCCTCGGCCTCTCGCCGATCGATACGTGAGGTTGATGGGCAGGGGCGATCGCTACTACGAGCGAACCAGGACCGTGTGGAGCTTGCGCCGGTTGGCGGGGCGTTTCGAGCTCAGCGATTACACGGCCCGGGTCGTCGAAAACCCGGCGCGATTTCGGGCCACCGACGTGGTCACGCCAGGAACGGTCAAGCAGCGAACCGCGTTGCTCGCGCTCAAGACCGCTTATTGGTTGGCGCCCACCTACATCTGGATTTTGAGGAAGCCCGACTAGGCAGAGCCCGGCCCGACGGTGGCGCCGACCACGAAATCGATGGGCGGTCCCGGCGCATACAGGCGAGTTCCGTCGGCGCTGACCACGCGCACGGTCAGCGAGTGCGAGCCGGGCGCGAGCGGCGTCGTGTCGAGGATGGCGTCGAACCCGCACCTCGCATACCGCTCGCTACCGAGCGCGGTTACGGCCTGCGGGCTGTCGTCGCCATAGACCGCTTGCTGGTATGGCTGGTTGTCGACGTCGAGGAATACCGTTTTCGCCGGGGATGAGGCCTGGTCGTCGATCGCCCAGCCGACCACGGCCACCCGCTCCGGCTCGAGCCGGCCCACACCCAACGTGGCCTCGGGCAGCCTCAGACGCGTCACCACGTACCGGCCGGTATGAGCGTCGGCGGCGAGCGTCGCGCGCGTGACGGGGACGAGGGCGCGACCATTGGCGTAGTAACGGGCGGTCAGGGTCGGGAACGCGAAGATCGCACCCGCGACCGTGTAGGCCACGAGTCCGACCACCTGCATGCGATAAAGGGCCGGGCCGAACTTTCCCGGCAGGGCACGAGGGGCGTACCTGAGCGCAACCCAGAAGACCGCGGGCAGCAGAGGAAAGTAGTAGCGGCCCTGGATGCCGGGATAACCCTCGACGGTGAAGAGGAAGGCGGCGAGCAAGAAGTACGACATCGCGACCGGATTCGAGAAGGCCATGCGCGCGGCGCGCCGGACGCGACCGCGGCGCGCAACCCGCACCAGGCGGTACGCGACCTGGGCGATGCGCACGAGCGTGCAGGCGAGCAGCGCGATCGAGATGCCGGCGATGAGGAGCCAGACGGCGATCGTGATCCCAGGCGTACCCAGCACCAGGGGTGTGTCGACCCAACCGAAGACGCCCCAGAAGCTGCCGAACTCGCGGCCGAAGGTGTGATCGAGGAATGTGAAGGTGGTGATCCGGCCGATGTAGCCAGCGACGCCAGGAATGCCGCCCGCCAGGGCGGAGCGGTAGTTGGGGATCTCGCCGAGCTGGGCTGTGGCGATGAGCGGCGGCGAGCCCCACTGCGTCCACACCTGGATCGACTCGAGCACGTTCAGCGGGACCAGCGCCACGGCCGTCTCCAGCCGCCAGCGCCGGGCATCCCTGGCGTCGAGGCGCTGAGTCACGATCATGGCGGCGACCGCGGTCGCCACGATGGCGAAGAAATGCACCTTCGTCACCGCCAGCAAGCCGAGCCCGAGGCCGAGGACGGCGATCCAGCGCAGGTCGTGAGGGTGCCGCCGCAGCTCGAGGGCGGCCACCAGCGCCAGCGTCGACAGGGTGAAGCTGAGACTGTCGGACTGCACCGTCGAGCTGAGCATCGTGGTCATGGGAAACAGGCCGATCACACCGGTGAGGGTCAGGGCGAGCATGCGTCCCATGCGCAGGCGCCGGAGCAGGACGTAGGTCAGCAGCAGGCTGACCGCGAGGAGCGCGACAGAGAGGATGCGCGCGGCGAAGAAAAGCGCCACCGGGCTCCTTGTGAAGAGCGCGGTCACGCCCATCACGGCGGCGTCGAGAAGGTAGTAGCCGAACGGGTAGTAACGGAGCAGGGGCGGGTCGAGCAGCCGGCCGTCGCTTTCGCCTGGGATCACGTTGTGGTCGACCGTCGAGTAGTAGGCGCTGGTGCCGTAGCCCGCGGGCGCTTTCACGTCGGGTTTCTCGGCGATGACGGCCACCGCCGCCTGGCTCTCGAGATAGCTCGGGTAAGGGATGGGGCGCCCGGGCGGCACGCTCATGTGGTTCACGTCGCGGGGCGCGACCAGGCCACCGGCGCTGTAGAGGGCGGCCGAGTATTCGAAATGGACGGTCTCGTCCGGCGCCTCGAACATAGGGACGTAGAAAACCCACGCCAGCGCCACCAGCGACGAGAGTAGGACGATGGCGGCGAGCACGGCGTTCGCGGCTCTTTCCGACGGCCCGCGCACGAGACGCTTCATGGCCGTGAACTCTTCTCGAAGACGAGCAGGCGAACGTCGGCCGCCAGGGTGACCCCGGGGATGCGGGCGAGCGCGAGGTCGAACGCCTGGCAGAGCGTACGCAGGCCGTTCAGCCCTTGCGGTGGGTCTTCGGTCCTGTGGCGATTCAGGCGGCGAGCGGCGTACACGGCCAGCATGTAAGGGCCGTGGCCGAGGAAACGAATTCCGGTCTCGCGCCGCCTCGCGAATCCGCGCGACGTGAGGGCTGTGATCCACTCAGCTCGCGAGCGCGCGCGCAGGTACGCGGCCTTGCGCCCGACCACACGCAGCGGGGCATATTCGAGCACGGCGACCACACCTTTCGGGCGCAGCATCCGGCCGATGTTGGCGACGGCCGCGTCGAAATGGCCGTCGTCCGTGATGTGCTGCAGCACCGTGACGCTGATGGCGGCGTCGAAGCTCTCGGCGGGCAGGTCGAGGTTTTCGAGGGCGCCGTGGACGTAGGTGACATTGGGCGCGGGCGGCGCGAGCGCGATCAGCGCCTGGCTGATGTCCGCGCCAGTGACCACCCATCCAGCGTTGGCCATCCTCACGCTCCACCTACCGTTCCCACAGCCGGCGTCGAGCAGGTGGCGGCCGTCGCCGCGCCCGAGCAACCTTTGCAGGGCGGATCGCCTGAGACGATCCTCGTAAGCGTCCATCGCGACGTCCGCGTAACCGGCCGCGCGTGCTCCGCAGCGGCGCGCTCTGTCCTCCCAGTAGTCGCGGTCGGCGGGTGGTGTCAAGGGGACTCGATGGCGGCCAGGTAGAGGTCGGCGGCGGCGCCGACGTCGAAGATGTCCAGCAGCCGGCTCCGGGCTTTTTCGTACGCGCGCTCCTGGCCGTCGCGATCCTCGATGAACCGCGCCATCGCGCTTGCGAGCGCTCCCGCATCCGACGGCGTGATCGGTGCCGCGAGGCCGTGGCGGCGCGCGAGCTCGCCCATGTCGCCGACGTCGGTGACCAGCATCGGCAGCCCGGCTTGAAGCGCCTCCGAAAAGACGATGGGGATGCTTTCGTTTCGCGATGGGACGACCAGGCAGTCGCAGGCCGCCATATAGCCGGCGACGACATCCCCGGGCTGGCTGGAGAGAAAGGCGATTCTGTCCGCTCTTTGCGCGGTATCGACCCTCGACTTCAACGTGGCCTCCATGCTGCCCGTCCCGCATATGACGAGGCTCGCGTCGGCGCCATCCGCGAGCAGCGACAGCATCGCGTCGACGAGCACGTCCGCGCCCTTGACGGGTTCGAGCCGCCCGACGAAGAGGAAGGTTGTGCCGGGGCCGATCGCTTGTGGCAGCGGCGCCGCCTTCGGGAGCCGGCGTGTAGTCGGCATGAACTCGCAGGTGCGGCCACTGATGCGAGTGACCTCGGCGCCGAGCTCGATGCCGTCGGCGAAGAGATGCTTTGCGTCGCGCAGCACGCGGCGCACAAGTCCGCCGACGACGGGCCGCCGAGCCCAGGTATGGATGTCGGACCCGAGCGCCCAGACCGAGTAAGGGATCTGTTGTCGCCTGCACGCTCGCCAGGCGAGGTATCCGGAGGGGAGAGCCCACAGGGCGAGGACGGACTCGATGTGCTCCTTTTCGACCAGCGCTCGCAATGCCCGCTCTCCCGAACGCAACAGCGAGACGATGAGCCGGATGTCGTTCGGCGAGCGGAGGTTGAAGTCGACGAGCGGCTTGTCGCTTCCCGCCCACTCGAACCACTCCACCCTCTGGCCCTCGCATGCATCTTTGGGTCCCGCCTTGTCGGGAGTGAGAACCGTGACATCGCAGCCGCGCTCGGCAAGGGCGGCCGCGAATCCCGGCACGAAGGCGCCCGCGTAGTCGGAGCCGGTGGCGGGATAGGAGCTCGTGACGATCGCGATCCGCCGGGCGCGGGCTATCGGAGGTCCTTGTTGTATTCCATGTCGAACCACATGGCGAACAGCAACAGCTGCAGGCCGGAGATGGTGAGCAGCGCGACGAGGACGACGGTGGCGATGGCGATGTCGCCATGCGAGATCTTGGCGATCGTCTCCACCACCCCCAGGATCAATCCGATCAGCGTGAGCAGGAATCCCAGCGCATAGAAGAAAACGAGGGGATGGAAGTCGCGGATCACGTACTTCTCGAACATGCGGTAGAAGAAGCCGCGTAGGAGCAGGAAGGAAACGGTGGGTATGACCTTCCACACCTTCATCGAGGATCGTTCGCCGATGCCATACCGCGGCGTGATGTGGACGTCGGCGACACGGAAGTTGCGGACGTTGAGCCGCACGAGCATGTCGTTGGGGTAGCCGTACGAGGGATAGACGTCGTCGAGGTTGATCGATTTCAGGGCTTCCGCGCTGATTGCGGTGTAGCCGGACTGCGTGTCGGCGACGTGCCAGTAGCCGGAGGCGATCTTGGTCAGGAGCGAGAGGAAGGCGTTGCCTAGATATCGGACTTTTGGGGTCTTCTCCCACGCCACGCCGCTCGTGAGGCGGTTGCCCTTGCTGTAGTCGGCCTTGCCGTCGGCGACGGGCTCGAGGATTAGGGGCAGCTCTTTGGGGTCCATCTGGCCGTCGCCGGCCATGACGGCGACCACCTCCATGTCCGCCTCGAGCGCCGCCTTGTAGCCGGTGGTGATCGCCTTGCCGACGCCGCCCCGGGCCTCGTGCCGTATCAGCTCGACGCGGTGGCCGCGCCGCCGGGCCCAGTGCTGGGTGACCTCGGAGGTCTTGTCGGCGCTGCAGTCGTCGACGACGAAGATGCGGTCGACGAACTCGGGCATGGTGGCCAGGACGCTTTCGATCTGCCGTTCCTCGTTGTAGGCCGGGACGACGACTCCCACCCGGCAGCCTTTGAACACGGCCGGGCCATTCTAAATGGCGGTACCGGTTGGTATTCCGCTTTTCTGCTGGATTCCGCATCGCTGGCGCCAAACGACGGCACCTACACGAATTGTTGAGGGCGGTTGGCTCCAAACGTGCGGAATTGGCCTTTACAGGCTGGGTTGGCGACGGTTTCTGGGCCAGCCATGCTGCAGGGATGGCCAGAAGTCCACGCGTTCCCCCCGGGCTGACAAGAAGGCCCTTCACACTGCAAGAGGCGCGATCGGCTGGGCTCACGCTGAGCTCGCTTAGGGGCAATGCCTGGCGCCGCCTCGGAGCTGAGCTCTATTGCTGGAGAGGGCTGCGCGAGGATCCCTGGCCGCTCTTGTCCGCATGGCAGCGGCTGCTGCCTCCGGAGGGAGTCTTCGCGGGCGCCACAGCGGCGTGGCTCCTGGGCCTCGACCTCGATCCAACCCATCCGATCGAGATCGTTCTGCCATCCACCTCGGGCATTCGCCCGCGTGCCGGGCTCAGCGTGCGGCGCTGTGAGATCTCGCGGAGCGAGACCGTCACCATCCGAGGCCTACGTGCAACCACGTTGCACCGCACCCTCATCGACCTGTGCAGTCAGCGGGCGGACGTGGAGGCCCTCGTTGCTATCGACATGGCGGTCCATGGCCGCCTCACTGACAGGGTCTCGCTGGAACGATGGGCCGAGAAGGCACGAGGTCGAGCAGGCGTCCGCAGGCTACGCAACCTCGCCCTGCTGGCGGCTTCCGCAGAATCGCCGATGGAAACCCGACTCCGATGGCTCCTGATTCAGGCCGACCTGCCGCGCGCGGAGGTTCAGACGGATCTTCATGACAGCCACGGCCGATTCGTCGCGAGGGCAGACCTCTACTACCCGGCGGCCCGCCTTGTTCTCGAGTACGACGGCGGCAACCATCGCGACCGCCTCGTAGAGGACGATCGCCGCCAGAACCTGCTCGTCAACGCCGGATTCCGGCTGCTGCGTTTTACTGCCGCTGACATCCACAATCGTCCTGACGTGGTTGTGGCCCAGGTGCGAGCGATGTTGCCGGGTGGCGGAGCTAAGACGCCAGGACGGCGGTCACGATCAGGCGCTCGTTGTATGTCCTCTGGCTCTGGACCCACTGGCCGCCGCATGTGATCAAGGAGAGACGAGCAGGACCGGTGTGCGTGAAGAGGTCCGGCGGCGGCGGTGAGTTCGCTGAAACGTTGGCCACCGTCTGAATACGGAACTGGAGCCGGCGGCCGTCGGGCCATATCACCTGCAGGGTGTCGCCAGGCCGGAGCCTGTCGAGGTTGCGGAAGACGGCTGGATCCCAAGGCAGACCATAGTGCCCATCGATCACCGCGTCACCGAGGTAGCCCGGCGCCGGCCCTCGATTGAACCAGCCAACCGTTTCGAGATTGGAAGGAGCGGCCATCGCGCGGTGAGCGTCCAGGCCGACCGCCTCGATGGGCGCGTCGACGCCGATGGCCGGGATCTGCAACCGCCAGCCCGGAACCTCCATATGTCCCGGCGTCACGCTCGCGGGAGCGGTCGGGGTGATGGACCGGTGGCCAGGCACCCGGCTGACCATCTCCAGGGATTGCATAGTCACGCGGGACGGTTGCGACAAGGCCGGCGACGAGGGACTCGAGCCCGCGACCAACCCCGCGATAACGAGCACCGCGACTGTCCGGCTGGCGCGCCAGACGACGGCCAGCAGCAGCACCGCCGTGATCACGATCGCCGCCACCGCCCGTAGGCCGGGTTGAGGAGCCGTTTGCGGCTGTGGCGCCCCGGTGTCGGGCAGGCCGGGCGCCACCGCGCCGACCGAGAAACATTCAGAGGTCGAGTTCGTGTGGGCGGCCGCGGCGAAGACGCCGGTGCTGGCGAGGTCTGGCGCGTATTGGGTGCGCCAGCAGTATTTGCCGAGGGTGTTCGTCGCCGCGGTCGGGTCGGACGTCGCGGCACCGGCCACCAAGGGCTTCGCCGCACCTATCTGGGCGCCGCCGCTGGGACATCCGCCGGCGGTGACCTGAGCTGGACCGCA
>WNFJ01597375.1_pt1 | contig 25642 bp, 21 predicted proteins | sample 5400461 | NCBI WGS metagenome assembly WNFJ01 (sample SAMN13153349, study PRJNA577476) | soil metagenome | isolation source: 115 cm saprolite on Douglas fir-dominated hillslope | place: USA:California | collected 2013-09-17
CTTCTCTAGCATCGCCAGCGACGCTGATCGCCTGCGTACCATATTTTTCTGTTTCTTGTTTAAGCTCGTCGAGCCGATGCTGACGTCGTCCGGTGAGGACGAGGCGCGCCCCGTCTTTAGCGAGGGCATGCGCGCAAGCTTTTCCAATACCCGCAGTTGCACCCGTGATCAAGGCAACTTTTCCAGTGAGTTTCGCGATCATGTTTTTTGCTTTCTCTTTTTTAAATCCGTGACTGATACATCGCTCGAAGCAGGACGAGGTGTTTGCTCCCCATCCGAATCGATTACTCTCTCGCCGGCCTTTATTTCGTTGTTTGTTGGACGCTTTGCAGACCCTGGGCCAGAGGCGCGGCGGTCAGGAAGAGTGCGATAACCGATGTGGGCGGTTGGCCAATTTCCCATACCTACGAATCAAGCCAGGAGCGGGCGAATGAAAAGATCCATTTATGCTAAACTGAGCAAACCACATTTACTTGCCCAAAAAACCAATTTATCAGGAGTTAGCCTTCAACCCGCCGAAATCCGAGCAGACACTCCAAGAATGGCGGTTTCGGGAGCTCCGATCGGCTATTCTCGATGGTCGAATGGATCGTCGATTTTTTCGCGCAGACGCCGAATGTAGACGTCCACAACATTAGTTCCAGGGTCGAAGTCATAGTCCCAAAAGCGTTCGCAGATCTGGGTCCGAGTGAAAACTCGTCCGGAGTGTCGCACCAGTAAATCGGGGAGAGCGAACTCTCGAGAAGTGAGATCGATTCGGCGCTCGCTGTGTTCGACTGTTCTTTCCGCCGGTCGGACAATGAGATCAGCAATTCGATAAAAGCTGAAAGACTCGCTGCTCGATCGTCGAATCAGTGCGCGGGTGCGGGCGGCTAATTCGTCCGTAGAAAACGGCCACGATCTTTCAAGCAGGTCGCTTCAAACCCATCTTTTCTATCCGCGAGATCAAAGTGGTGGGCTTGATTCCCAGAAGCTCTGCGGCTCCATCAACGCCTTTGATTTTCCAGCCGGTCCTCTGCAAGACAGCAAAAAGATTCTCGCGCTCGCGGCGTCGCATTTCTGCATCGGTAAGGTATTCCAGTTCGCCTTCGTCACTACCCTCTAACAGAAAAGAATTCGGATCGACTCCAGTCACTGGCAAGTCGAAGTCCAGAGCGCCGCCCTGAGCGAAAATCGCGGCCCGTTCGATGACGTTTCGCAGTTCTCGGATGTTGCCGGGCCAATCATAGCCTTGGAGAGTCTCTATCCCCGCTCGCGTCAGTCTTGGTCTCGGACAACCGAGTTCTTTCATCGATAACTCGACGAAATGTGTGGCGAGAAGCGGGATGTCTTCCTTTCGATCCCGTAGGGGAGCAACACTCATAGGAAAGACATTCAATCGGTAGTACAGATCTTCGCGAAATCGGCCCGCCGCGACCTCTTTCTTTAGATCTCGATTAGTAGCCGCGACGATCCGCACATCCGCGTGCCGCGTTCTCTCCTCTCCCACCCGTTCGTAACATTTCTCCTGCAGAACGCGCAGCAGTTTGCTCTGCAGTTCCAGAGGGATTTCGCCGATCTCGTCAAGGAACAACGTTCCACCGACGGCCGCCTCGAAGCGGCCAATCCGGTCTTTGACAGCGCTGGTAAACGCGCCCCTCGCGTGGCCAAAGAATTCGCTTTCATATAATTCCTTCGGGATGCAGGCGCAATTAACCCGGACCAAGGGCTTATCTTTCCGTCGGCTGCGCCGGTGGAGTTCTCGTGCGATAAGCTCTTTCCCGGTGCCAGTCTCGCCCAGGAGCAGGACAGTGGCATCCGTCGGTGCCACCATCTCGATTTGTCTGATGATTTGCCGCAGCGCTGCGCTTTGACCGATAATTTCGCCAAATGCACCAACCACTTTCCCATTTCCGTTGAGGCGTGGGGAGATCACAATCTCGGTCTGATTCGGCAGGGCTCTTGATGCTGCGTTCGTTCCGGTATCGTTCTCACAACTTCCGCCGGCGATTCTTTCTCGCAACCGCCCGCCTTTTTTGTCTCGCGCGATCGCGCTCCGGATTGCCTCCAGCAGATCCTCGTCCTCAAAAGGCTTGGTCAAAAACTCCAACGCTCCAGCCTTGATTGCTCGCACCGACATCGGAATATCGCCATGACCGGTGAGAAAAATAATCGGAACCTGAATGTCTTTCGTCGCCAGCTCCTGTTGCAGTTCGAAGCCGTTGATGTCGGGAAGTTGGATATCCAACACCAAACAGCTCGGTAGTTCCTTGCGCAAACTGGCCAAAATCTCCTGCGCCGACGCAAATGTCTTAACGCTCAGCCCAGCTGACCTAATCAGACTTCCCAGAGCCTCGCGCACCGACACATCATCATCTACGACGTAGATTTGATAAACAGATTCACTCATAGTTACCTCCATCTCGACAATGCGAGAGGTCTCACCGAACTTGCTCTGCCATTTCCGCTTAACCTGCCGGCGGTAGCGTTTTTCTATTTCTCTGCTTGTCTTTCTCTCACCAGCGGCTTGCTCGCGTTTTTTCCATTCGTCTTGCTTTTGAAATCATTGGGCGGCCAGCGCCTTGTGAATTGCATTCATTAATGCCTCTTCACTGAACGGCTTAATCAGGACAGTACCTGCATCGCCCCTTAGCGTCTGCGTGCGCATGCTCTCGTCTTCATGCGCCGTGATAAAGATAACCGGGATTTCACTATGACTGGCGACTAACTGACGCTGAAGCTCAATGCCGCTCATCCCCGGCATCCGCACATCAAGTACCAGGCAGTCCGCGCTTCTGGGTTGATCCGAAGTTAAATACTGTTCGGCTGAGGCGAACGCGTTCACTGCGAACCCGACAGATCTTAGCAACCCGCAAAGGGCTTCACGCACAGACTCGTCATCATCAACAATCGAAATCAGAAGGGGCGCCGCCACCCAAGAAAATGACCCCGATTGCGGCAAGGATCCATTATACCTTGGTATGAATACCGGTCGGGCGCGTCTCTCCGAGATCGCCGCAATCGGACGCGGGCCAAACAGCAGACAATATCGAGGTTTATTTGCGGCGGTCTCGGAGAGACGTGCTCTACCTGCGATTCGCGCATTTAACCTTAGTTTTTCCTTGTGCCCCAGATCCGCAACTTCTCGTACATTCTGACCAGGTCCGCTAAAGAGCCGGCCCGCATCTTGTGCATCACCTGTCCGCGCTGAATTTTGACGGTGATCTCGGTAGTACCCAATTCTGCAGCGACTTGTTTGTTGAGCAGCCCGGAGACCACCCTTTCCATCACTTGCCGCTCACGCGGCGTCAGTGATTCATATCGGCCACACAAATCCTCCATCTGCGCTTGCTGTTGCCGCGCAGATTGGTCGCGTTTTATCGCCTGTTGAATCGCGTCCAATAAATCCTGGTCAGAGAACGGTTTGATAAGAAATTCAACAGCTCCGGCTTTCATCGCCCGCACCGACGTCGGCACATCGCCGTGCCCCGTAATGAAAACGATGGGAATTTCCCTGTTCGCCTCTACGATCCTCTTTTGCAGATCGAGCCCGCTCAGGCCTGGCAATCGCACATCCAGCACCAAACAGCTCGGCACATCCGCCCTTCGGCGAGCCAAAAAATCCTGAGCCGAAGCGAACGTCTCAACCTTAAATCCAGCCGAGCGAACGAGACTTTCCAATGCCTCCCGCATGGAGAGGTCGTCGTCCACAACAAAGACGATTGCTCTGGATTCCAGCGCGGGTTTTTCCACAGACATTGCAAAAAACTAAATTGACAGATCGCCCCGGGTCGTTTGCTCGATTTCCATCACGGATGCCGCAAACAATCGCAAAGTTGGCTCTGCCTCACAAGGATGCAATCCGATAAACATTTTGACGAGGTTTCGAACAACCGCGGGACGATCTTTTGGAAAGTCCAAGATTTCGTCCTGATCAATTCTTCGACGGCAAATTTATAATGCGTTAAGCAGCAATCGCTTATGCCCTAAGAAGGCTCCTGGCACGGTAATTGATACAGCGTTTTTATGTTCCCTAGCCGGATGCTGAGGGTTCACTCGTCAGCTCGACCGTGACTGCGAGTGCTTCGCGTTCCAACGATGGGTTCGACTAAATCTGCGGAGCTTTGCGGAAATCAAACAGACAACAACCATTTCAAACAGTTATGCTTAACTTCGGAAAAGGAAATTCCACAAACCTCGATCTCTGCCACGAGGACCACGGCATCGGTAAGCGGGTCGAGCCCATCCATGGCGGGCCCTCGAGCGGTGCATCCTGGGAGAAGCAGCTACCGGTCCTTCTGGACTCGAGCTACCGCATCATCACCTATGACCGCAGCAGCTTTGAAAAATCAAACCACCCGGGCGAGCTGAGCCAGCAGGTAGCACACCTTAATACCGAGGTTGTCGTCGATAATAGTCGCGACATTGGGACCATCCCGGTCTTGCACAGATCGCAGCCGAAGGCTCTGGCTACCATAACGCCCGAGGAGGTGCAAGCGGCCCTGGCACGCGCCAGGCAGTCTGCGGTTATAGCAGAGCGAAATCGGCTAGCCGGTGAGATTCATGATGGGTTGGCGCAAATTTTTACTGGGATTTGCCTGCAATTGGAAGTTGCCAAGAACGAACTATCTTCAAAAGAAGGCGATCCGTTCGGCCGCATTCAGCGAGCGGTTGAGTTGGCTAACTTTGGCTTAGCTGAAGCACGTCGTTGCACCCACAAGTTGCGGTCAAGTGACGAACCAGGATTGGCCGGGGCGCTGCAAGCTTTAGTCGAGCGATCGAGTGTGCCCGGCCGATTGCGCTGCGATTTCCGGTCCGATAATATACCGGAGAAAAGCTTGCCGCCCAGGGTGCAACATGAGTTGTTACGCATCGCCCAGGAGGCGGTCCACAACGCTGTGCGCCATGCCAATCCGGCTCTAATTGACGTGACTCTTCGATGGGACGCGCCAAATCTTGTCCTTCGAGTAAAAGACGATGGATCCGGTATCTCCGCAGCGCAGTTTGAAAAGAGTGACGGCTTCGGATTGGGCAATATGCGGGAGAGAGCATCAGAGATCGACGGAAGATTTGAAATCCAGACCGTTGCTGGCCATGGAACAACTATCATTGTGACAGTGCCGATCTCATCGTTCCAGCTACCACGAGGAGGGGTCGGCAGATGGAATGCCGGTCCGTTGCCCAAAGCGATGTCCGGCAAAATCCGCACCTGCTGATTTACGGGAGTTGATCCGCGTGTCACTACGGATTTAGCACTCGAATGGGTCGAGCCTGACGGCGACTCGCCCGTCTGTGATTTCAACTATTCGGATTTACCCGTCCGCGGGATGACGACCCGGCCAACTCGTAAGGGGCAGTCAGTTAACCTACTCTTGTGGCTGACGGAACGAACAAACAGCCGTCTTTATCTGCGCCAATCGCCGCTCGGGTAACTCGACTTCAGTCAATAGGCCGGTCGGAAACTCACACTCGGCGTGGTTGAGCACTAATTCAAAGGCAAGCGCGTGGTCCTGTTCCCAACAGTCTTCCGCCAGGAATGCTTCGCTGGCGGCAAAATAGCTCAGCGCAGAGGCGTAGGCTTCTGAGATTTTCGCGCGTTTGCCGGCTACGAGATTAAGCTCGGCAACTCGCTTGCGCTCTTCCCAGGCCGTGATCAGCGACGTAGCGCACTTTCTTCGCCGAGGGAGCGCGGTACACCGCTTCCGGGGATGAAGCAAAACTGGCAGCGCGAACGGATAACCGTTAGAATTCGTGCCGAATGAATCGGGCAAGTATCGAAGCGAGGCAGGCCACGGTGCCGAGCAAACCCCCATTGCCGAAGTCACTCTCTACGATTCAAGGCTATGGCCTGGCAGTGCTTTCCGTCTCGCTGGCGCTCGGCGGGGCGCTCCTTCTGGGGCGCTTCACCTTCCGCGATGTGGAGGTCCCACTTTTCCTGTTTGCCCTCGCCGTAGCGGCCTGGTACGGCGGGACCGGGGCTGCCGTGCTGGCGCTTCTACTCTCCTGCTTAAGCTTCGACTACTTCTTCGTAGAGCCTCTGCACACGCTCTATATTTCAGGTTCTGATCTCCCTTACTTCATTGTTTTCGCCTTATTCGCATTGCTGGTCACCTGGTTCAGCGCCGTTCGGCGCCGCATTGAGGGAGAGCTTCGTCAAGCTCGCGATAACCTCGAAATCGAAGTGGCGGAACGAACTCAGCAGGCCAGCTTGCTGAATCTCACCCACGACACCATTTTCGTCCGTGATATGAGTGACGTCATCACTTACTGGAATCGGGGAGCCCAGGAGTTGTTCGGCTGGACGGCAGAGGAAGCGATCGGCAAGCGCGCGCACGACCTTTTGCAGTCGGTCTTTTCGGCGCCGATTGAGGAGATTCGCGCAGAGCTGCTGCGCTCCGGCCGATGGGACGGCGAACTCGCGAAGACCAGGGCTGACGGAACCCAGGTGGTAGTAGCCAGCCGATGGTCGTTGCGGCGAGACGAGCAAGGGCGGCCCACTGCGATCCTGGAAACGAACAACGACATCACCGAGCGCCAGCGCCGGGAGCAGGAAATTCGCTCCCTCAACGAAGAGCTTGAAAAACGAACCGCTGAGCTCGAGGCCATTAATAAGGAATTGGAGGCATTTGCTTATTCCATATCGCATGACCTCCGCGCGCCCCTCCGCCATATGGCCGGATTCACGCAGCTCCTGCAAAAGCATGCGGCCTCACTCCTCAATGAGAGAAGCCAACGATATGTGACGATGATCTTGGAATCGGCGCAACGGATGGGCAACCTGATCGACGACCTTTTAGCCTTTTCCAGGATAGGCCGTACCGAGACCCATAAGACGATGGTCAGCCTGGAACAGCTGGTGGAAGAAGCTTTGACTGAAGTTCGGCCGGACACCGCCGGGCGCAATATCGTTTGGAGGATTGGTGGCTTACCCGCCTGGTATGGAGACCGCTCCATGCTACGGCTTGTACTCGTCAATTTGATTTCGAACGCGGTAAAATTCACACGCACGCGCTCTCCGGCCGAGATCGAAATAGGATGCATGAACCAAGAGCAAGATCAGGTAGTCGTGTTTATTCGAGACAATGGAGTCGGATTTGATATGAAGTATATAAGAAAGCTGTTCGGCGTATTCCAACGTCTCCATCCGCCCGAGGCGTTTGAAGGCACCGGCATTGGGTTGGCTACCGTCCAGCGTATTGTCCACCGACATGGAGGCCAAGCCTGGGCGGAGGGCTTGGTCGATCAGGGCGCAACCTTTTATTTCTCACTGTCCAAATCAGAGGTCTAACTTATGAGCGCCTTGGGACGTATCCTGTTAGTTGAAGACGACCCGAAAGACGTGGAGCTTACTGTAACGACCTTGGAAGAGTACAATCTCGCCAACGAGGTGGTAGTGACTCGTGATGGCGAAGAGGCCCTGGATTATCTCTATCGCCGAGGCACTTTCAGTACCCGCTCGAATGGTAACCCCGCGGTCCTGCTCCTCGATCTGAAATTGCCCAAGGTCGATGGATTGGAAGTGCTGCAGCAGGTCAAATCGGATGAGAAGCTCAGGATGATTCCGGTGGTCGTGCTCACCTCTTCCCACGAAGAAAGTGACATGGTGGCGAGCTATGCGCTGGGCGTGAACGCCTATGTCGTAAAACCGGTGGATTTCTACGAGTTCGTAAACGCCATTAAGGAACTCGGGATTTTCTGGGCAATTATTAACGAGCCGCCACCAGGCAGCATTAAAGCGAAGTAGCCTGGAAATGAAATCTCCGTTGCAGATTCTGTATCTGGAAGATGACCCCAAGGACGCAGAGCTTGTTCAGGAAACATTAGCAATCGACGGTCTCAAGTGCCAGATAACACGGGTTGAAACTGAGGCCGATTTCATCGCATCACTCCAACAGGGCGGCTTTGACTTGATTCTCGCGGACTATACCCTTCCCTCCTTCGACGGCCTGTCTGCATTGAAGATCGCCCAGCAAGACTGGCCGCATGTGCCATTGATCTTTGTTTCTGGGACCTTGGGCGAAGAAGTGGCGATCGAAGCACTCAAGATCGGCGCGACGGATTATGTTTTGAAGACGCGGCTGTCCAGGATCGTGCCCTCGGTGCGACGGGCGTTACGGGAAGCCGAGGAACGAATCGACCTCAGCCGAGCCGAAGAAGCCTTGCGACGAAGTGAAGTTTACTTGGCTGAGGCGCAGAAATTAAGCCATACGGGCAGCTTCGGCTGGGATGTTTCCAGCGGGAAAATTTACTGGTCGCAGGAAACCTTTCGCATCTTTGAATACGACCTAGCGACCGAACCTACTTTGGAATTAGTACTCCACCGAACTCATCCGGGAGACAGAGCGCTGGTCCGACAGTTGATCGATCGCGTTTCGCGGGAGAGGAAGGATTTCGATTTTGAGCATCGGTTGTTGATGCCCAATGGATCCGTCAAATACCTCCGGGTTGTGGGTCGTCCCTCAAAAGACGATACGGGCAGCTTTGAATTCGTGGGAGCAGTGACGGACATCACCGAACGCAAGCGGGCCGAAGCAGAGCTACATCAAAAGGAGGCTTCCTTGCGCGAAACGCAAACCGAACTGGCTCACGTCAGCCGGGTAACGACCATGGGAGAATTGGCAGCGTCCATTGCCCACGAAGTCAACCAGCCGCTCGCCGGCATTGTCACGAACGCCAACGCCGGCCTGCGCTGGCTGGCAGGTGAATTGCCCAATCTCAACGAAGCTCGCGAAGCTATCAGGCGCATTATTCGCGATGGAAATCGGGCCGGCGATGTGGTCTCACAGATGCGGGCCCTCTTTCAGAAGGCGCGCACGGCGAAGGATTGCTGGATATAAACGAGGCCATTGATGAAGTTGTCATCCTTACCCAGAGCGAAGTGCAGAGAAACAAGGTGGCATTACGGATGGAACTGGCCGCGAATCTCCCTCCGGTAATGGGCGACCGAGTTCAACTACAGCAGGTGGTAGTCAACTTGATCCTGAACGCTATCGAAGCGATGAGCACGGTGGAGGGCCACGAGCGAGATCTGATAATCAGGACCCTACGCTGCGACGGTGATAAGGTCCGCGTTGCAGTGCAAGACTCAGGAATCGGCCTTGATCCAAAGAGCGAAGAACGAATCTTTGACGCTTTCCATACTACCAAACCCGGTGGCTTGGGCATGGGGTTGTCAATCAGTCGTTCCATTGTTGAAAGTCACGGCGGACGACTCTGGGCCACATCGAACGACGGTCCCGGCGCAACCTTTCAATTTACTCTTTGAAACGGTTCTCGAACGGGCTGATCCGATCAGTGGTTCAAGTCGTTCCAGCCCGGGCTCCGGGTTGGCGCATAGAAACCATCTTTGTCATGATCCCAATCGCCCGCAGAGTTTTGCATCTGGAAATCCTTTTGCATCTGGAAGTCTATATGGTGGCGCTCGTTCCCTGTGTTAGCGTGATGCGGCCAAAGAAAACCAAACAAAGAGAATGCTAAGATAACGCTGGCGAACGACAGGTTCCGCTCTTTAGTTGGTTCCAATGGTTTAACTTTTGTTCTCATGCTTTGCGGTTAAAACAGATTGCGTGCCAACGTTTCACTATCCACTGCTTGTGCTTGTCCATCAGTCGGTTATGCACAGAAGGGAGTCGAGCGGATACCCATTCGAGATTTCGGACTTACGGATTTCCGTCCTGCCGAGTTCGAGCTTCCGACTTCGCAAATATTTCGTAGCGGCCCGAGATCTGTGAAGAGCTCGCGATGCGGGCTTTTTTAGCGGCATACTTCTCCACCTCGACGGCAGTGAAGCGTGATCTATTGTGGGCAGTTCCAGTCGTAAAAATCACCGGAACGAGAAACAATCGCTCCACTTTGCTAATGGATTGGCTCGGGAGCGAGTCGGTCGATCAGCGGCCATCTACCGGCATTTCAAAACAGTAAATTGAAAGGTTGCACCGGGACCGTCGTTCGATACGGCCCACAGCCGGCCGCCGTGACCTTGAACAATGGAACGGCTGATCGACAGGCCCAGGCCCAAGCCGCCGGGTTTGCTAGTATGGAAAGCGTCAAAGATTCGTTCTCCGCTCTTTGGATCAAGGCCGATTCCTGAGTCTTGCACGGCAACGCATACCTCATCATCACCTTCACCGCGTTGCGTTCTTATGACGAGCTCTCGTGGATGGTCCTCTACACCGCTCATGGCTTCGATGCCGTTGAGGATCAAATTCACTACCACCTGCTGTAGTTGAACCCGGTCGCCCATTATAGGAGGGAGGTCAGCGGCCAGTTTCATTTGCAATATGACCCGATTTCTCCGCATCTCACTTCCCGTGAGGACGACAACCTCCCCAATAGCCTCGTTGATATCCAGCCGCTCCTTCGCGGCGCGATTTTCCGTGAAGAGTGCTCGAATCCGCTGGGTCACGACACCGGCTCGACTCCCATCACGGATAATGCGGCCAATCGCTTCGCGGGCTTCGGCGAGGTTGGGCGAATCCCCAGCCAGCCAGCGCAAGGAAGCGTTCGCATTAGTCACGATGCCCGCGAGAGGTTGATTGACTTCGTGGGCGATGGAGGCAGCCATTTCTCCCATGGTCGTTAGCCGGGTCACTCGAGCCAACTCGCTTTGCGTTTCGCGTAAAGAAGCCTCACTTCGTCGCAGTTCGTCCTCCGCCCGCTTGCGTTCAATGTTTTCTTGCTGCAGATCGGCGTAGAGCTGTGCGTGCTCAAGCGAGATCGCTGCTTGCGAGGCCAACAGGTCTAGCACGGCGATTCGTTCCGACGTAAAGGCGCCGGCAGTCAAATTGTTTTCGAGATAGAGTACGCCGACTAGTTTTGCCTGCTTTACGATGGGCAGGCAGAGAATGGATCTAGTTCGCCTCTGCCCCAGATATCGGTCCCTTGAAAACCGGTTCGCCACTGAAGCATCATGGAGGACAACGCTTTCTCGCGTCCGAATCACGTAGTGGAGGACGGATTCAGGGAGATCAGCAAGGGTGATTGCGGCATGGCGAAGAGCAACTTCGATCGTGCCACGATTGGTCCTGGCTTCCGCCTCAATCTCGAGCTCATCGCCGCGAAGAGCAATCAGCACACCTCGCTCCGCTCCCGCATGTTCGACCGCTATCCTCATCAGGGCCTCGATGAGCTGGTCGAGGACGATCTCGCTAGACACGGCCTGAGAGGCCTTGACTACCGTCCCGACATCGAGCTGCGCCACCGGCGTACCGATCGTAGTAATGGAGGAGGAAGAAGTTCGTTCCTCGTAGAGCGACGAGTAAGATTGGTCAATCTGCCGCACCTTGCCGAGAGCGCCCCAGCGGAGATAACAGTAGCGGGCGTTTCGTAAATAGGCATGAGCGATCGTCTCGAAGCCGCGGGCGGAGTAGAACCGCGCAGCAACTTCATGCGCGATGGCTTCGTTCTGGACGAAGCCGTGTTCTCGGGCCGACTGAATGGCCTTTTCGTAAAGGCTCTCGGCGTCCAGTTCGCGGCCTTCGATCCTCGCGATCTCGGCTGTGATCAAGGCCGCGCGGTTCCCGAAATTCTCGGGGCAATTCTCCGCCCAGACAACGATCTGCCTGTGATGTACGGCGAGTGCTTCGCGATATCGGACCTTTTCGTCGGACGATGCGGAGTCGTACTGTGCTGCCCGGGCAAGTGCGCCGTAGTAAATGTATTCGGCCCACTCAAAATGTCCCGGCCCGGTCTGCAGTAGCGGCTCAGCCTTCGCTGCCGCCTCAAGGGCCAACGCGTACTCGCCCGCGCAGAAGCACGCTTGGAGCTTGCGGATCCAATACCAACACCTGGCGAATACCGAGTGCGGATTAGCCTTCAAGTTCTGCTCGAACCGGATCTCATCAAACTCTGGATCGTTGAACGAGGACAAGCTCGCCGTCAGGCCCAGGAGAGTCCGGATGAACCTGAGCTGTCCGATGATGATGTCGACGATGTAACCAAACTTGGCCTTTCGTGCGAACTCGAGTCCAGTCTCGGCCTCGCGTTTTACGTCTCCAAGCGGATCGCCGGCTGCGAGAAGAATCGTAACCAAACGGTCACAAGCATAGACTGCATATTTGAGGTCTCCGGCTTCCTGCGCTGTAGCGAATGAGCGTCGCAACAATTCGAGACTAGAGCGCAAGTGCCTTGACCAGGGATTGATAAAATAACCGAAGCACTGGGAGACGCGGGTCCTGAAACGCTCCAACCCGCGCTTCTCCACCAGATCGAGGCCGAGCTTGCCGAAGCGGAACGCGGCCTGGTAGTCGCCGAAACGCGGTCCGACCAGCCAGCCGAGTTGGACGTAGGCGACGCATGATCCGTCGCTGTTGCCGTGCTCCAGGCTGAGGTTCACTATCCGAGCGATGACGAGGCACCGCAGATTCTGGTCGGTGAAATAGGAGGGCTCCTCGACCGCCGTGAGAACATCGAGAGTAGCCCGGCAGGCCGGGTCGGTCATTGCGGGTAAGTCGACGAGCGTCTCGATTGGTCGGTTCCCGAGCTGTTGCCAAATCCGCTCATATTCCTGTCGCACCTCGTCGTTCGTTGGGTGCGGCGACCAGTCGACGCCTGCGCGCCGGAGGTATTCGAGGGCCGCCTCGACGGCGCGGTCGCTCTGATCCCAGGCGGCGTAGAGTTCCGTTCGCAGGCGCGCGACGGCGGCACTGTCGACGGGGTTCCCGGCTCGGCGCGACAGCACAGACAGGCGTTCTTCCGCCGCCCCGAAATCACTGGTCAAAAACTCGCACTCGGCCCGCTGGAACTCCAGCGCAAAGGTCAGCGCGTACTGCTGCTCCCAACTTCCCTCTGCCAGCAGCGCGCGGCCGGCGACAAAGTATGTCAGCGCCGAGGCATAGGCGGTCGAAGTCTTGGCCCGCTTGCCAGCAACGAGATTGAGTTCGGCGACCTGCGCTCGCTCCTCCGGCGAATCGATCAACACGGTACCGCGATTCAGTTGATTGACGGTCTCGAAGATCTTCTCCTCCATTTCCTCCGGCGCTGTCCGTGACACAAACAATCTGCCGATCCTGAGGTGTACCGCCGCTCGCTCGCTTTCCGGGATGAGCGCGTAGGCCGCCTCCTGGACGCGGCCGTGGACGAATATGTAGACGCTATCCAACCGGAAGACGAGTCCCGCGCGTACAGCCTCCCAAAGAGCCGCTTGGATCTGCTCCTGTGATTCCCTTTGAACCAGGGCCAGGGTGGCGATGTCGACGACGTTCCCCAGACTGGCGAGCTGCCCCAACGCTTCCTGCGTCGGGGAGGGCAAACGGCTCAGCTTCCCGGCCATGAGATCCACGACGTTGTCGGTGTAGCCCTTGGCCCGGATGCGCGCCAGATCCCAGCTCCAAGACGCTGCACCTGAGTCGAACACTAGCAGCCTCTCCTCGGCCAGTGCCGTCAAGAACTGGATTGCGAAGAACGGATTGCCCCCAGTCTTCTCGTGCACCAGTTCTGCGAGGGGCCGGGCGGAATCCTCATCGCAATGCAGGGAATCGGCTACCAGACGACCCACATCGTCCAGACCAAGAGGCACAAGCATGATTTCCTGGATGGTCGTTCCGGCCTTACGGATTACATTAAAGGTTCGCAGCAGCGGGTGCGAAGGGCTGACCTCGTTGTCCGCGTAAGCGCCGACCAGCAGAAGGTACCGAACCTCCCGCTCGGTGATGAAATGCTCGAGCAGTTCTAGGGTTGCCGCGTCCAGCCACTGCAGATCGTCGAGGAACAACGCCAGCGGGTGCTCCGGCCGGGCGAATACGCCGATGAACCGCCAAAACACTAGCTGGAAGCGGTTCTGCGCGTCCTGAGGCGCAAGCTCGGGAACGGGCGGCTGCTTTCCGATGACAAACTCGAGCTCAGGAATCAGGTCGACAATGAGCTGACCGTTTGGACCGACGGCTTCCTGCAGAGCATTCCGCCAATAGCTCACCTCCGCATCACTACTAGCCAGGATCTGATCAATGAGGGTCTGAAAGGCCTGCGCGAGCGTCGCATACGGGATGTCTCGTCTGTACCGGTCGAATTTGCATGATGCGAAGAGCGCGCGTCGCGGAGTGAGGTCCTTGTACAGCTCATTTAGGACCGAGGACTTTCCGACGCCGGAATAACCGGACATGAGCACAAACGCTGGGGTACCATCAGCCGCGACCCGATCGAAGGCGGCGAGCAGTGCGTGAATTTCCCGCTCTCGCCCGTACAACTTCTCCGGGATCAGCAATCGGTCCGAGATGTCGTGCGTGCCCAACGGAAACCGATCGATCCGTCCGATGGACTCCAGGGCCGCGAGGCAGCTCCGAAGATCAAGCTCAACGCCCGCGGCGGTCTGATAACGTTCCTCAGGTGTCTTTGCCAGAAGTTTCATGAGGATCGCCGAGATCGATTCTGGCAACCCCTTCACCCTTTCACTGGGGAGTATCGGCTGCCTCGCGATGTGGCAGTGCACCCACTCCATCGGATCGGTGGCCATGAAGGGGAGCACTCCGGTGAGCATTTCGTAGAGGGTGACACCGTAGGCATAAAGGTCGCTTCGCGAATCAATCGACCGGTTCATACGGCCGGTCTGTTCGGGCGCCATGTAGGCCAGTGTCCCTGCAATCTCCGCCGGCGGTTCCAGCAACTGGCGCTCGCGCGGAAGGGGGGAAGCAATGCCGAAACCCGTTAGCCAGACGTGGCCGGTGTCCGAGTCGACGAGGATGTTGCCTGGCTTCACGTTTCTGTGGATGATGCCGCTGGCATGCAAGCTCCCCAGAGCGACCGCAATGCCAATGGCTATGCGAAGGAATTTTGATTGCTCCATCGGCTGACCGAGGAGCCGTTCCAGAGGATCGCCGCCGGGATCCTCCATCAGAAGCGCGGGACGCCCTTCGTGATGCACCAGCTCCAGGGGTCGAGCCGCCCAACCGGGATCCAGTTCCCCGGCGAGCGAATAGGCATGCTGAAGGCGTGTGATGGTTTCCGGCACCGGTTGCTCCAGAGCTGGTGCCACCACAAGCACCCGTGCCAAATCTGTATCCCGCTTGCCTCGGAACAGGACCAACTCCCCGTCCTCCCATAGCCTCTCGAGCATGAAGCTTGTAAGCTCGGCCATGGCGAAAACTCCAGCTAGTCCAGACTATCCGTCGTGCACGCGATTCTGTTTCCCATGCAACGAGAAAATACACTATTCGCCAAGCTCGGCTGCCTAAATTCCAATGCTCAAGAAGAGCCGGTTTGGCACTTGATCAATTTCTCAAGCTGCTGAGTCCCGGCCTAAGGAACTCCGTCTGAAACGGGACGCCGTGCTCGGGAGGCTCTCGACGAGGTGGGACGAAAATTCGAACATCCAAGATCTCGTCCCTATTAAGTCCTCTAGCAGGAGGCTCGTAAAGCGTTTAGCCGCAAATAGTTAAGTGCTTCGAAAACTGGTGGCACGGAAACTGATGCCTCGGAAAACGCAGCCCAAACCCGACAAAAACAACCACACCAATGTATCGGACGATCACAACCTTGCATGAATACCGGATGCTCTATCCGGGCAGCGCGACGATTCCAACACTCACCCAAAGCGGTCTTCTCGGATTACTGCTGGATCGGCAGCGCTACAAAGCGGTCAACGTGGCCCGGCGCCACGCCATGTGGAGATCCCTACGCGCCGCTCCGCGCAACGCATGTATCGGTATTTGGCAAGCGCTTCTATCCCTGGGCTCAGCCACTCCACTGAAACGCACCGACTTCGCCCCTCGACGCCAAGCTTAAACCCTTGCCTACAATGATGTCCGACAAAATCCGCAGCTACGCTGAATTACGAGAGTTGATCCGCATCTCACTGCGGATCCAGAACCCCGAATGGGTCGAGCCTAACGGCGACTCGCCCGTTTGTGATTCCTACGAGGCTCGGTTCGCTGAGCTACTCGGACTTACCCATCCGCGGGAAACAACACGGTCAACTCGTAATTAGGCAACGACGGTGTACGCGCTCTCCTCGATCCGACTTTCCAACGAGCGGATTTCTACATCATTATCCGGAGGACTGTGCCGTGTTCGTCGATCCAAGCGAAAAAACAAACCGACAAGCAAATGAATGAAATCAACTACCTGTTGGGCGAATTCACGAATGAATTCTTACACGCACAAGCTAACGCTGGCGACTACCTTTTAGACAAGCAAGGTTTCCAGTATCGACTAACACAAGACGAGATGAAGATGCTTGCACTTGAAGGGCAATCGCTACTTTTTATCGATAGCTTGAAGGGCAAATAACCATCGCCGGCGAAGCGCGAGGTCATACCAGGACTATTAAAAGGCTCGAACTGGATAACTTCGGATGGCTTAAAAAGCAGTATTGCCTGCAGAATCCGCACCGAAAGAAAAATCCGCCATCCTGCGGTCGAACCGATTACGGCAAACGGGTTATCCTGAGGTAGGTAAGCTCGTTATTCTACTCCGTGCCCATGCAGCCTCGCTTCGGCGTGATCGAGGTCGCTCTGAATGCGGCGTAAGACTTCATCATTGATGACATATTCATCACGCAATTGAATAATGGTCCGGCGTTCCACATCGAGCGCGTCTCGCTGCAAGCGTTGGTAGGAGGGCGCGATCAACCCATCAGCGCGATCTCCGCTAGTACTCGCGCATACTTCCAGCTGCCGGATGCGGTCATCGTATTCAGCGCGGAGTCGCTCCACGATGTCCGGCGGGAACTGGCTATCGACTTCCCCCAGGTAAGCCAGCGCGGCTTCATTCGCTTTCAGCCGCGCCGTCCTTTCTTCCAAATTTGCCAGCCCATCATCCACCACTCCAAGGCGGCGGATCACCGCGGGCAAACTCAGACCCTGGAGCACGAGCGTCGCGAGAATCACGCAAAAGGTGATGAACAAAATGTAGTCACGTCCAGGGAAAGGGGTGCCGTCCGCAAGCGTCAGCGGCACCGCGAGCGCAGCTGCGAGCGACACAACGCCGCGCATCCCTGTCCAGGCAACAATCGCCACGTTCTGCCACGTCGGATACGGATCTCTTTTGCGCAAGGAAGCGCTTAACAAACGCAGCACGTTGGTCGACGCAAAGACCCAAGCGATGCGCACAACAATGGTGGCGCAGCTGATCAGCGCGCCGTGCCAAAAAAGCTGTTGCAGAGAGCGACCGGCGAGCGAATGAAGAAGGCGCGGCAGTTGGAGACCGATCAGGACAAAGACCAGGCCGTTCAACAGGAATACCATCATCTCCCAAAACACGTATAAGTTGAGCCGCGTTCGGAAGGTGGAAATTTTTGGCGTGCGCCAGCCGAGAAACAGCCCGGACGCGACCACTGCCAGCACGCCGGAGACATGCAAGCGCTCCGCAGGAATGTAAGCGGCAAATGGCGTGAGCAGCGAAATTGTGATTTGAACGGGCGGATCGTCGAGACGGCGCTGAAGTTGGGAAGCGAGCCAACCGACAGCTAGCCCAATTCCCGTGCCGCCAAGGGCGACTAAAATAAAGCGCAGGCTAGCTTCAGAAAGTGAGAACGTTCCGCTCATCATCGCCGCAATTGCGAAGCGGTAGGCGACGAGCGCCGTAGCGTCGTTGACGAGACTCTCGCCATCCAAAACGGTGACGATTCTCTGTGGTACGCGCAGCCGGTTCGCGATCGCGGTCGCCGCAACCGCATCCGTAGGCGAAATAATTGCGCCGAGAATAAATGCAGTCGCCCAGGGCAAACCAGTCAGCGCGTGTGCGACAACGGCCACGAACGCGGTCGTTAACAAGACAAGCCCTATTGCGAGCAACAAGATGGTGTTCAGGTTCGCGCGAAAATCTCGCCAAGAAGTAAAGAGCGCCGCCGGATAGAGCAACGGCGGCAAGAAAAACAGAAACACCATGTCCGGCTCTAGCTTTACCGCTGGCAAGCCAGGAACGAACCCGAGCGCAAGTCCGCCGATCACCAGCAGCACCGGGTAAGGGAACGCGAATTTCTTCGCCAAAATTGCCAGCGCCACGACGACGATCAGCAGCGTACAAATAATCTCAGCTTGGTTCATAAGCCGACGGAGCGAGGAAGTAGCGGTGTAAGATGCTAGATGTCTGTTTGATGTTCAAAATCACCCTCTGTTGAGAGGTGAGACGCTCAAAGATCCGCCTTTGTGGCCGAGAAAGTCCAGTAGCTCCTTGCTGCAATGAGAATCACTGGCTTTTTCCCGAAAACACCGGAACCGCTGCTATCCGGCCGACGTCACGGGCAGCGATTATTGTCCCGTCAGTGTGAAGATCGCGGCCTAGTCAGACTACGGGTTACGGGCCATAGGCCACATACAGAAAAGCGGTCTGCCTCTTTCTCCGGCCGTTTCCTGTTGCCTATTCCATTGCTCCGTACGCCAGTGTCCAGAAGTCGGTGAACACCTTCGGCGATTCCGGCGAATCCATCATGCGCTGCGTGAAGAGGATGCCGATCATTCTCTCTGCAGGATCGGTGTATGCCCGATGTGCCGAAGCCGCCGTCCCAACCGAATCGGCCTGGGGTGCGGAAGATTTCGTTGCGCTGAATGTCCACCGCCATTCCGAGACCCCAGCTGCTATACGGACCGAAAAAGATTTCGGAGCCCGCGCGTTGCTCGGGCGTGAGTTGATCTGACGTCATCAACTCCACTGTGGCGCGTGAAAGTATTTGCTGGCGCCCGTGCTGGCCTTTGTTCAACATCATGCGGCTGAAAGCAAAATAGTCGTCGATCGTCGAGACCAACCCGCCTCCGCCCGATTCGAACGGCGGCTCAGCTCGCCATGCGCTGTCGGCCACATCGTCAAACACATCCAACGTGTTCGTCTGATGATTGAAGAAGTAGAACCCAGGCAAGCGCTCGATTTCTGCGGAAGGCACTTGGAATGCTGTTCGACGTATCCCGACAATACTCGATGCATCCGCTCGAGCCGCGACTTCGAAAGACCTGCGGTGCTCATGTTCAGCGTTATTGTCCCTCTGCTCGCGCCCGCCGCCGTTCACTTTCGCGGATCATCTCGGTCAAGTCTGCAGCTGGGCGAATCTCGAAAGGGCCTGCCTTCACACCAGGATGCTTCGACATTAACTGGATTGCGTGGTTCAGATCCGTGGCTTCAAGCATGAGGATTCCGCCCAACTGCTCTTTCGTCTCGGCATACGGCCCATCGGTGATGGACACCTTGCCGTTCTGCCATCGCAGCGTGGTGGCGTTCCGAGGGCTTTGTAGAGCTTCCCCGCCAGCAAAGTGGGCGTCCTTCCGTAGCACGTCGTCGTAGGCAAAGCACTCATCCAACATGGCGTTGCGCTCGCTTCCGGACATCGTCTCCCACTTCTTCTCTTCAATGTATCCAAGGCAGATGTATTTCATATTTTTCTCCTGATTCTGCGGCGTCACGAGAGTTACCGCTTTTCGACCGGCGCGCGCACCTCCTGCGCAAACTCCTTAGCAACTTCCTCACGGAGTTCCGGCTTGAATGCGGGGCTGAAGTCCTCCGGATCGAAGACCTGCCGAATCTCGATCTCGGACTCCTCGCCGGGCATGGGATTGGGACAGCGCTGGACCCATGCGATCGCCTCTTGTAACGACGCGCACTTCCATAACCAGAAGCCGGCGACCAGCTCCTTTGTTTCGGCGAATGGCCCATCGATCACGGTCCGCTTCTCGCCCGCGAAGTTGACCCGCGCCCCCTTCGAACTTGCTTGCAGCCCTTCGGCCGCGAGCAGCACGCCGGCCTTGATCAGGTCTTCGTTGAATTTTCCCATCTCAGCGAGGAGCTCCTCGCTCGGGAGGGCGCCCGCCTCTGAGGATTTGGTGGCTTTGACTATTACCATGAATCGCATTTTGTCTCCTTGTGTTGGTTCAGTGGAATTGTTCTTCCACCACCTAGTCGTTCGGGAATGCCGGAAATCGACAACGAAACTGCATCTCAACCTAACTCAGCCAATCGTCGTTCGAGAAATCGCCGTTCCGGCTCCTGACGAGCCAGGGTGAGCGCCTTTTCGTAGGAAGCTCGAGTTTCCGCCGTTCTCCCCAGTCGCCGGCACAAGTCCGCCCGGGCTGCGTGCGCCAAGTGGTAATCGGCAAGATCGCCGCGCGCGAGGATGGCGTCGATCAGCGCTAGACCCGCACCGGGGCCATCACGCATCGCCACCGCTACGGCGCGATTCAACTCCACCACGGGTGACGGTTCCACATGCACCAGCACATCGTATAGCCCGGCAATCTGCTCGGCATGCACGCTCGCGATTGCCGCCTGCAACGTGTACGCACCAACCCAGCGCGACGACAGCGCCCTTTCCACCAACGCCTTTCCTTCCGCGATCTGATCGCGATTCCAGAGCGAGCGGTCCTGGTCTTCGAGTAAGATCAGGTCGCCGGTCGGCGAGGTCCGCGCGACACGGCGCGATTCCTGCAGCAGCATCAGCGCGAGCAGTCCCATCGCTTCCGACTCCGGCAACAACTCGGCCAGCAGGCGCCCAAGGCGGATCGATTCGCCCGAGAGATCGGATCGCGTGAGTGACTCACCCCACGAGGCGGAGTATCCCTCGTTGAAAATTAGGTAAATCACCTGGAGCACCGTGTCCAAGCGGTTCGGCAGTTCGGGCGGCGACGGCACCTGATACGGAATACGGGCGTCACGGATCTTGGCTTTGGCGCGCACGATGCGCTGAGCCAACGTGGAAGGAACGGTGAGGAAAGCGTGGGCAATCTCCTCGGTCGTCAGACCGCACACCTCCCGCAGCGTCAATGCTACGCGAGTTTCCGGCGGCAGCGCTGGATGACAGCAGGTGAAGATCAGCCGAAGCCGGTCGTCCTCGATGCTCTCGTCTGCAAAGGTCGCAGCCTCGCGGGCCTCGATTCCGAGTTGCTCCGTGATAGCCGCCTGTGACGCGTCGAACCGGGCCCGCCGCCGCATCCCGTCGATGGCCCGGAACCGGCCCGCCGAAACGAGCCACGCGCGGGGATTGGCGGGCACGCCCTCCTTTGGCCATGTGCAGCGCGTCCTCGGCCAGCTCGAAGTCGCCCAGCAGGCGGATCAGGGTCGCAAAGATCCGCCGCGATTCCGAACGATAGACGGCATCCACTTTTTCCCTCACGTGTTCCACGGTGTGCTCTGCCATGACGATAACACCTTCCCACTGTGGCGAAGCTGTTTCAATTGCGCATGGCTCTATCAGTTACGAGCAGTGCTGCCGCAGTCAAGGCCTGGAGAAACGACCGCTCGCTGGACGCATGGGTTACTTTCCGCCCGTGGCACTACCGGCTCGCACAAGGGTCTCGCCTCGCAGTGTTGATAATCGGCTCTCAACCGGAAGCCGCAACGCTGGGCAGGAATTCGCCCGAATGCCTCTTCTTATCGTGCCGATTCCTTTTGCGTTGGCTCCGCAACCTGCACAGGAGAGCCATCCAAGACCGAATCTGACGGGTCAATAATGAGGGCATCGTCTGCCGTCAGACTAGACATCACTTCTACGATGCTTCCGTAGTCATGACCAATCGTGACCGATACGAGCTTGGCTTGGCCATTGCGTACGACGGCGACACTCAAGCCCTCCGAACGAAAGAGCAAGGTATTGGTCGGAACCGTCACAGCTCCGGGAGGAGCCGGAACTTTTAAATGAACGAATGCATACGCTCCGGGTAAAAGTCGTCCAGTTGGATTGTCGACATCGACTTCCACTTTCAACGTCCTTGATGTTAGATCGATTGAGCCCGAGTCACGAACCAACGTGCCGGTGAATGTCTCCCCCGGAAAAGCATCCAGCGTTAGCGTCACCATCTCACCAGATTTGACGGCGCTCGCATATACTTCCGGCACGGAAATGTAGACGCGAAGCTTGTCGACCGCGGCGAGATGGAACAACTGCTGGGGAACGGTATTATCGCCATTCTGAATCAAAGCGCCAACATCGGTGTTCCGAGCCGTGATAATTCCATCGAATGGTGCGTAAATCCGTTCGAACTCTTGCAGTCTTTGCAGCCGGCGCACATTGGCCTCGGCCGAATCAGCGGTTGCTCGCTTCGCGTTGAGGTCGCTGACGGCTTGATCCGTCTCTTGCTTTGAGATGACGTTGGTTTTGAGCAGAAAGAGCCAGCGGGTCGCGGTAATCTGCGCCAGTTGGAGGTTAGCTTGCGCTGTCTTAAGCTCGCTCTCGGCCTGCTGCAGCTGCTGATCAAGCTCGGGCGTTTCGATCTCGGCCAGAAGCTGCCCTCGTTTCGCATGGGCGCCAATATCCAGATACCACTGCCTGAGATAGCCACTCGTACGAGCATAAATCGGCGCCTCGGTAAACGCCTGGGTGTTACCAGGCAATTCGATTTCTTGAGCGGCAGCACCACCCTTAGGATGAATGACAGTCACCATTGGAATGAGGCTAGCTCTAACATTCTGCGCCAATCGCTTTTCGGACTCGGTTCGAGAGCGAATACCTGAATAGATAAAAATAGCGAACCCAGCACAGGCAATGACCGCTAACACTATCATACCTGGTCGCGGCGTGCGTCGCCGATTGGACGGGTCAATTTTTCCCCTCTCGATCCTTTGTTCTGCTGGCTGCAATCCAATCATAGTTTCCTTCGATTTGCGTAGTAACATTCGTCTTGTCCCTTCTCTAGGCGTTGGTGAAGCCATCGGGTTGCTGGGCAACGCCGCCGTCTGTATTTCCGGTGCCATGATGGAGTAGACTGAAAACGGCAGGAACAAACAAGAGCGTGGCTACGGTCGCAGCCATCAATCCTCCGATGACAGCGCGACCAAGCGGTGCGTTCTGCTCGCCACCATCTCCCAACCCAAGGGCCATCGGGACCATGCCAATGATCATCGCCAATGCCGTCATCACCACCGGACGGAATCGGGTTGCTCCCGATTCAATTGCTGCGCGGACCGAATCGCCATGTTCCCGCAGCCTCTCTTTGGCAAATGAAACAACGAGAATACTATTGGCGGTTGCGATTCCCATGCACATGAGCGCTCCCATAAGAGCCGGCACACTCAATGTCGTATGCGTTAGGAATAGAAATAGCACTATGCCGGTCAACGCAGCGGGAAGCGCGGTAATAATAATAAACGGATCAAGCCACGATTGAAAGTTGATCACAATCAGCATGTAAACCAGAACGACCGCTAGCCCGAGGCCCAGGAGAAGTCCAAGATAGGAGCTTCGCATCGTTTGAATTTGGCCACGTACCGCAATGAATGTACCACGCGGAAGAAGCTTCTGATTAGCATTCACGATCCGCTCCACCTCCCGGCTAACCGCGCCCAGGTCCCGATCCTGAACCGCGCCATAGATGTCAATTACCCGGCGAATGTTATAGTGCGAGATCAATCCCATTTCGTGGCCGCGAGCCACCGACGCTACGTCTCCTAATATTTCCATGCTCGTTCCATTGGTTGCATTAAGCGGAATATTCAAAAGATCGTTCATTGATTGCAGCCGGTATTGAGGAGTTTGAGCGACGAGGTTGTAGTTGACACCATTCTTCCAGTTCACGAAGAACATGGGTGTTATTTGAAAACTGCCACTCAGCGCGTTCAACACACTGGAAGCAACATCGCGCTCGGTGTATCCGGCCTGAGCGGCTTTGACCCGGTCAACGGCCACTTCCAGCGTCGGATAGTCGAGCGGCTGTTGTACCCGCAGGTCGGCTATTCCGGGGATTTGCCGCATCTGCGCCATGATCTTCTCAGCGATCTGTTGACTGGCCACCACATCACTACCTTCGATCTGTAGGTCAATCGGCGATGGCAGCCCGAAATTGAGAATCTGCGTCACAATGTCTGCGGGCAAAAAGTAGAAAGTTACTCCCGGAAACCTTCGAGGAAGCTGAAAACGCAGATCACGAATATAATTGGCTACCGGCCTATGGTTTTCGTGGAGGGAAACCAATACATCCCCATCATTCGCGCCTTGAACCCCTGAGGTAGAGTGCATCGTGTTCAACGGACTATAGGGAAGACCGATATTATCCAGGATATTCCCCATCTCTCTCGCCGGGATCGTTTGCCGGATATAATCTTCCACCAGGTCGAATAAACGCGCCGTTTCTTCGATGCGCATGCCCGTCTTGCCGCGTATATGCAGGATGAATTGGCCGCTATCGGTATCAGGGAAGAAATCCTGACCTAACCACGGCACCAGTAAGAAGCCACCGAGACATAGCCCAAGGAATCCCAGCACAAAGAGTCTCCGATTAGCAAGCAGGCTGGTCAACAGCCGTCGATAGACGGTGCGGATCTGTTCAAACAGCCGCTCGAATGAGCGCTGTATCCGACTAAACAGGTTTCGCGATTCCGATCGATGAACTTTGGTCTTGAGCAGATACATCGCCAGGGTAGGTACCAGCGTCCTGGATAGGACGTAAGATGCTAGCATCGCAAACACCACCGCCTCCGCCAGGGGCACGAAAAGATAGCGCGCGACACCATCCAGCAGAAACATCGGCAGGAACACGATACAGATACACAATGTAGAGACTAACGCCGGAACTGCGATCTGGGCAGCGCCTTCCAGGATGCCATCGTGCAGGGAGCGCCCTTCTTCTAGAACACGCTCGATATTTTCAATGGTGACCGTAGCATCATCAACCAGAATACCCACAGCCAGAGCTAAGCCTCCCAGCGTCATGATGTTAATTGTTTCGCCCAACAAGCTAATCAGGATGATAGACGTCAAAATTGATAGCGGGATGGAGACCGCAATAATCAGCGTGCTTCGCCAGCTGCCGAGAAATAAGAGAATCATCAGACCGGTTAGCGCCGCTGCGATGACGGCCTCTCGAATAACCCCGCTGACGGCGCTGCGAACGAAGATGCTTTGATCCGCCAGTGGCGTCATTCTTAACTCCGATGGGACGATCGTCGCGATGCGTGGAAGCAAGCTTTGCACCCCGCTGACCACGCTCAAAGTCGATGCGTTCCCAGCCTTCAGAATACTCATGAGCACACCACGCCGGCCATCCTGGCGCACCACATTGGTTTGCAGAGCGAATCCATCGCTAACCGTGGCGACATCTCTCAGATAAATCGTCGTGCTTCCCACCTGCTTGATCGGGAGATTGTTGAGTTCTGCGACAGTCCGGGGCTCCGTATTCGTACGCACATCCAACTCGCTCTCCCCTAGTTTTACCGTTCCGGAGGGAAGTATGAGGCTCTGAGCGTTCACCGCATTGAGTACATCGGTGGGGGAAACGTTCCTGGCCTGCATCAGGTTGTGGTCCATGTTAATCATGACCTGACGTTGCTTTCCCCCATAAGGAAGAGGCACTACCGCGCCCGGGACTGTGATCAGCTGAGTCCGAACAAAATTTACCGCAAGATCGTTTAACTGTTGCTCTGCCAGGCCTTTGCCTGATAGCCCCAGTTGAAGAATTGGAACGCTGGAAGCGCTGAAGTTGATAATTTCCGGCGGTTGCACGGCCGGCGGCAAAAATCGAAGAATAAATTGGGAAGCGCCGACCACCTGAGCATTTGCTCTGTCCAAGCTGGTGTGGGGCTGAAGAAAGATCTTGATGACCGCTGAACCATTATAGGTCGTAGACTCTATGTGCTCGATATTGTCTACGAGAGTCGTCAACACCTTCTCATACGGAGTCGTCAGCCTGGCCTCAACGTCTTCTGGATTCAATCCAGTGTAAGTCCAGGCAGCGGATATAACCGGAATATCGATATTCGGGAAAATGTCAGTAGGGGTACGAAGTATCACTAGTGGGCTGAGAACAAAAATCAGCAG
>WNFJ01287781.1_pt1 | contig 25628 bp, 22 predicted proteins | sample 5400461 | NCBI WGS metagenome assembly WNFJ01 (sample SAMN13153349, study PRJNA577476) | soil metagenome | isolation source: 115 cm saprolite on Douglas fir-dominated hillslope | place: USA:California | collected 2013-09-17
AATGGACGCGCGCAAAGTCACCGCGGAGGACCATATCGGTTGCGTGTTAGTTCACCGGGCCTATGTCAGAAAGCGTATTTTTGCGACGGAAAGTAGCTAGCTAGCGCTGTAAATTCCCTTCGAGCCCCGCTTCGGCGGGGCTTTTTCTTTGCTAATAACAAATCAATGGGTTAGCCGCAGACCATTTTCTCCCCACGTCTCGCAAAATCGGCGAGACATGGGGCACCCCGACGGTTCAAAGTAAGCTGGACTTTAAGGCCAACGACGAACGACGAACAGCCAGCGACCTTTTCACATCAGCCACAACGCATCCACATCCACGATTACATTCGTTCGCGGAATTTTCTCTTTCGACGCGTGCGCAAGCATTTCCCGCAGCAGCGAGTTCAGCTTTTGCCGGCTCGGGGACTTCAGAATAAAGTGATAGCGGTAATCGCGCTTCAGGCGCTCGATGGGCGCTGCGGCGGGGCCGAGCACGCGCACTGCTTCCTGACGCGTTTTTTCGAACCAGCGGCCGAGCGCGCCTGCCCACTTGAGTGTGTCGTCGAGTTTCGCGCTGCGGACCATTACGTTAGCGAGCGAGCTGTAAGGCGGATAGTGCATCCAACTGCGAAAGCGAAGTTCTTTTTCGTAGAAGCCAGCAAAGTTGTGTTGCGCGGCGTACTGTACGGCGTAGTGCTCGGGAAAATAAGTTTGCAACACGACTTTGCCGGGGACTCCGCCGCGTCCGGCGCGCCCCGCGACCTGGGTAAGCAACTGGAATGTCCGTTCGGCAGCGCGGAAATCCGGCATGCCCAGTGCCATGTCTGCGCCGACCACTCCTACTAGCGTTACTCCGTGAATATCGTGACCCTTGGCGATCATCTGAGTTCCAACCAGCAGGTCAAGTTCGCCGGCGTTCAAGGCGTTTAGAGCACGCTCAAAATCCGAGTGGCTGCGAACGGTGTCGCGATCTAGTCTCGCAATTCGTGCCTGCGGAAAAAATCCATGCAACAACTCCTCCAACTTTTCTGAACCAGTGCCCAGAAAATAGACGTACTCACTTCCGCATGAAGCGCAGTTCTTTGGCACCGGAGCCATGAAGCCACAGTAGTGGCACTCCATCCTGCGCTTGAGTTTGTGGTGTGTGAGCGCGATGGCGCAGTTCCGGCATTCAAGTGTCTTGCCGCATGTCCGGCACAAGACCACGGGAGAATATCCGCGACGGTTCAGCAAAACCATCGCCTGCTCTTTACGCTCCAGGCGCAGCCGGATCTCGTCGATCAGTTTGCGGGAGACCACTTGTTCCTTCCCGGTTTCCTGAAATTCCTGCCGCATGTCGACGAGTTCAACTTCCGGCAGTGGCCGCTGTTCCACACGGTCGGGCATTTCCATCAGAGCATAGCGGCCTTTTTTGGCGTTGAAGTACGATTCCAAAGATGGTGTTGCCGTGCCCAAGACAACGACAGCGTCGGAAAACTTTGCGCGCATCACTGCTACATCGCGCGCATGATAGCGAGGGGTTTCTTCCTGCTTATAGGAAGAGTCCTGTTCTTCGTCGACGATCAAGAGCGCGAGATTCGAGACGGGAGCAAAGACTGCCGAACGAGTTCCCACGATTGCTCGCGCTTGCCCACTCCGAATACGGTGCCAGTGCTCAGCACGTTCTTTGTCGGAGAGGCCGGAATGCAGAATGGCAACTTCGTCTCCAAATATTTCATGAACATCGGCCGCCACTGCGGGCGTGAGTCCAATTTCGGGCACCAGGAGAATCGCTGAGCGGCCGGCATCGAGCACCGACTTCATCGCCGCAAGATAAACTGCGGTCTTGCCCGATCCGGTCACACCATGCAGCAGGATGCCGGCGAAGCCCCGGGCGTCAACCGCGCCACGGATTCGATCCAGCGCGGCCCGCTGCGCTGGATTGAAATCCAAGTCGGCTCGAAGCCCGTGGGCATTAAGACCTGACCGCGGAAGCTCAACCGGCTCTTCGGTGAGCTCAACCAGTCCACGCTTCACTAACGTTCCCAGAGTGCTTCTTGGCAGTTCAAGCTCGTGCAAGGTCTCGACCGCGAGTCGCCCGCCTGCACTTGCAAGTGTTTCGACGAGTAGCCGCTGGTTCGCATTCAACTTCCCTTCGGCTTGTTTGAGTAGTGCTACCTGCATCACTCGCGAGGCATCAGCAGCATGGGAAACGTCCTCGCGCGCAATCCATTTTTTTCGCACCATTCCTTCGACCACCGCCCGAGAGACTCGTGCGGCGGTCCTCAAAGATTCCTCGCGGGCCTGATCGCGTGATGCCAAATAATCCAGCACCCGGAATTCTGCGTCTTGATCTTCAGGCGTTCGCTTCGATCGCGCTGACGAACCCGCGCTGCCGGCGAGGTGCAGCGCCATGTGACCTTCGTCCGTGATCCTATAAACAACCGCATGGCGGAACTCCGCACTCAGCGGGAGCATGGAGCGGAAGACTTCTCCGAGCGGAGCGAGGTAGTACTCGCTGATCCACTTTCCCAGCCGCAGTAATTCCTCCCCGAGGGCAGGCGACTCAGTCTCATCCAGCGCCTCCAGGACATTTTTTGCAGGAACCTTGGGGGCGCGATCGTGCAGTTCGATAACGATTCCAATCATTCGCTTGTGGCGGAACGGCACCAAGACCCGCCCACCCGCGGACGGACGAAGACCTTCGGGGAGCCGATAGGTAAATACCTGGTCCAGCGGCACAGGTACGGCCACGTCGCAATATTCAGCCATGAAGAAGGAGTTCGAAGATGAATCCTACCATCCCAAAAATGGGATCTGCGGCTCGAAGAACTAAGGTGGCATTACAGGTTTTCCTCCCGTGGCTCTGAGGGCGTAGAAAAGTCCCCAATTTTGTCTATGGCACGAAAGTGTAATTAGTTCCAGAAGATGCACTGCGAGAAGCAAATTTGACCTAAGGTGTTCTACCTAAGGAACCTGGGATTGCACAGGGTAGATTATTCTAAGGCGAATTGCAGCGAAGATCCGGTTCGCTTGTCGTCTTTGAGCCAACAGGAAGAATCGACAATGAGAGCCGCCCCTGCATCTATTTACGTTCATTTTGTTAGACTTTGACGGTGGAAAAGTGCTGTTAGCTTGTCTCCTCGAGACGTAAGCAGTTGGGCACCTTCCCGGCAAGTCTTTGCCAAAAGAACCGGCTTTTTGTGGAAATCAGTACGGTTCTTTCTTCTGAAATTCCAGCCACTTGGCATACCAGGTGCAAAGAAGTTCACTTAATCCTCCGAGTTGTGGGCGGTTAAAGGCTGGTGTATGGCGAAGTCATTCCAAGCAAGAGGTGAATTGTGGAGGAAAAATTTTTGCGCCCAAGGGAGCGTCAGGTCGTGGAACTGCTCCTACAAGGTTGCGACAATGATGAGATTTCCAAGCAGCTAAATATTGCGCGGCGGACGGTGAAGGCCCACTTCAACCGGCTATTTCTGCGCTTCGGCATCAATGGCGGAGTCAAACGGGTTAAGCTAGCGACACTTTTATACAGGAGGCAGCTATGTTCAGAGGCGGAAAGGGTAGAACCTGTCCAAACGAGCGGGAACAGCGAGTCATTGAACTCGTCGCACAAGGACTTAAAAACAAAGAAGTTGCCGACGAAATCGGTACCACCGAGCACGTCATCAAAAACTATCTCCGGACCATCTACGACAAACTGGGGCTCTGGAACCGCGTAGAACTAGCCCTCTGGTATGAAGCTCGCCGGCACGAAGGTCTGCTGCTGGCCCAAAGTCACTGAAAATCGACCGCCGAAGTTGCCGGGATCGCAATGAGAAGTCTCTTGCGGTCTCGGCAAGACCCTACTAACCTGGATCCAGAAAATCTCTTATTCACAAGTCGCGCGTGACGCAGGCTCGAACTGATCTTGTTGTGCCGCGCGTTGCGTACTGAACCGCCCTCCAGGAGTTTTTCCATAGAGATCGGATCCGGGACAGTAGTAGAGCGCGGTATGAACATCGACCCACACGCGGACATCGGGATTGCCCACATAACCGGGCGCACGAGCTGGGACCTCTGCCAAACCAAGCTCAACCAAGAGTGATTCGAACCAGGTGAGCTGTGACGAGGGGTTGGAAGGCCAGAGACCACAAACAGCCAGGATTAGCAATAGCGCGAAGGATGCAAGCACCATTGCCGCGGCCTTGCGCCGAGTCCGCAGACGCAACCGAAAAGACTGGAACGTGCGAAGCAAATTGCCGATATCTGCGGCATTGCGATGTTTCGGCCGAAACGTGCCCAAGGCTCCGGTAGGGACTGGAAGGCTACTGTCTTCAGTTATGCCACCAGTTGTGCCACCTCTTGCGCTTTCTTTCGGCACCGCTGAATGTTCGCCTTGGTCAAAGCTGAATGGAAGAGCCCTTCCGGGAACAGTTTGTTGCGAGTCCACCTTTCCTCGCGCGAGTGTGGTTGGCGAAGAGTCGGACTGACCAGTGTCGTACACATCGGCTTTAGAACGCGGGAATTCAGCTTCGACGTTTTGCACTTGCAGAGTGTCTTGCGCCTGCTGCATAAACCACATCGATGCCCACTTGCTTTGCAAACCGTCTGCCCGAGTCGCAGCAACCCGAGGCATGCTGCAGTTTCCGCAAAAGGCCTCATCTTTCCCGAATGGCCGCCCGCAAACCCGGCAAGCAGTTGCTAGAGGCCCGGCAATATCTTCCGGGAAAGACGATGCAGCCTCATCGTCAGACCGAAGCGTTAGTTCACCCGTGTTCGGAACATCGTAGAACCCGTCATTGCTGGCTGGACTGGCTGGCAAGTCAGGTGAAGACAATTGCGGAAAAGCCTGCAAACTGGTGCTCACATTGTGCGAGCCAGTTTCCTGCTCGAGTAGTTGCGTCACCAGGCCGGCCATCAATTGGCAGGTGCGCACATCGCATTCGTGGAAGCCATCGACCTTGCTCCAGCGCAGCTCTAGCAAGCCCGCGATCTCATCGCCTCGCTGAATGGGAACAGCGAGCACCGACCCAATTCCAAGTTCACGGCAGTGTGCAGTATCCAGCCGGACATCGCTTTGCGCTTCTGAAGATTGGAACTGTCTTCCGTTTCTCAACCTCTCGGTGGCTACGAGCGAGTTCGAAGAAATCGAACCTCCTGGGAGTCCTGCTGGAATGCCGGATTCGGCAAGACGATTGAGGTATCCGTCTTCGAGCAGGCTGATGCTCACTCCGCCTGCGTCAGTTATTTTGCGAAGACGATCAGTGATCAGACTCGCCGCCGAGGCGAGGTCCATGTCCCCAGCCTGTACCAGTGATTGCGTCTCAGCGATTTCCGAGAAGATCCAGGCGGCATCCAGCCGCGGATCCTTGGTGCGCAGGCTCTCGTTGTGCCGTTGGAGAACATAGGCGGCGGCCAGCAGCTGCTGGAACCCGTTCCGATCCAGAACGGGCTTTGCTTTCGCGCCTGTGAAGGAAGACGTCACCGGCAGGTACTCCGTTGTGCTGTATTGTAAAGCAGTTTCCGAACGTACAATCCTTGGAGGGGCAAAAGGTGCTAAAAGATGTACCTGGGTGCGCGAGTGTCTGGACTCGGCCGGCTAGGCCAGAACTGCTTGGTACTCCTCGTACACACCCTTGAAGTCGGTGATTTGATGGTTTCCCTCGAAGTGCCAAATCCTGGTAGCCACTTCATCGATCAAATCTTCGTCATGGGTGACCAAGAGGACTGTCCCCTGATAGCGCTGCAGGGCAATGTTGAGTGCGTTGATGGATTCGAGATCAAGGTGATTGGTGGGTTCATCGAAGACCAGGACATTCGGCTTCTGCAGCATCAGCTTGCAGAAGAGCAGCCGGCTGGCCTCTCCACCGGAAAGAATTTCGGTGCGCTTGTCGGCATCGTGACGCGGAAACAGCATTTGTCCTAACAAGCCGCGAATCTCTTCGTGGGCCGCTGAGGGGTCCCATTGATGAAGCCACTCGAAGACCGTCGTCCCTGGCTCGATCAGCGCTTTGTGGTCCTGGGCAAAGTATCCAACCGCGGCCTCGTGCCCCCAGATGACCTTTCCGTCGTTCAAAAATGGTCCATCGTAGCCGCTGGTTTTGCGCAGCTCAGCCTCGGGTACGGTGGGGGAGTTCGCCAGTAGCGCATTCACCAGAGTTGTTTTACCAGCGCCATTCCGGCCCATCAAGGCAATCTTCTCTCCGCGGCTTACACTAGCCGTAAAGCTGCGAATCACTGGCGTGTCCCCGTACGACTTAGTGACACCTTCCACTTCCAGAATGTGCTTCCCTGACGGGCGTTTCTGTTCAAACTTCAAATATGGACGCTGGATGTTTGATTTCGCCAGTTCGGTCACTTGCAGGCGCTCAACCTCCTTACGGCGAGACTGCACCTGACTGGACCGAGTACCGGCCGAAAAGCGCGCGATGAACTCATTGAGTTGCGCAATCTTCTTTTCTCGTTGCGCATTCTGGCTTTCGATCTGCGAGTGGATCTGCGTCTTCGCTACCACCATGTCATCGTAAGTGCCGGTATAAGTAATGATGGTTTCGTAATCAATGTCGGCAATGTGCGTGCAGACCCGGTTCAAGAAATGGCGATCGTGGGAGATGACGATCAGCACTCCTTCAAATTGATTCAGAGAACTTTGCAACCAGTGGATTGAATCCAAGTCCAGGTGGTTGGTAGGCTCGTCGAGCAGCAGCGCTTGCGGATGTCCAAAAAGCGCCTGCGCCAGCAGCACCCGGACTTTTTGTCCGCCCGGCAGTTCGCCCATCTTTCGTTCCTGCAATTCGTCCGGAATATCAAGGCCTTGCAGAAGGATGGCGGCATCGCTCTCTGCGGTATAGCCGTCTTCTTCGCCCACAATACCTTCCAACTCTCCCAGTCGCATTCCATCCGCATCGGTCATCTCCGGCTTGGAATAGAGTTTGTCGCGTTCTTCCAGGGCCGCCCACAATCGCTTGTTGCCCATGATTACGGTATCGATCACGCGATAGCGGTCGAAGGCAAACTGGTCCTGGCTCAGTACGCCAAGCTTTTTCGGGCGCGCGACCGTCCCTTTCTGCGGATCGAGCTCACCGGAGAGAAGCTTCATGAAAGTGGACTTGCCCGCGCCGTTGGGGCCGGTCAGACCATAGCGCTTGCCCGGCGTAAAGCCAGTGGAGACTTCGTCAAACAGAATTTTGGCGCCGTAGCGCATGGACACGTTACTTACTGAAATCATGATCTAAGGGAACTGCGGGGAATTGCCCTAAGGCGCGGTACGCAGCTACTGGATTTAGGATATCACGACCCCTTCATGCATTCGATCTGACCTGCTCCGGTAGGGCAACTGACGGCAGACTGCCTTCCTCATGGCTCAAGTAGTAGTGCACCGCGGGAGTGATGATCAGCGACAACACCATGGAAATCAGAATTCCGCCGATAACCGCGATGGCCAAGGGCTGCAGCATCTGCGAACCCGCGCCCAGCGCGAACGCCAAGGGCAGCATTCCTGCGATGGTTGCCAGAGCGGTCATTACGATCGGGCGCAGACGACGGCGGCTGGCTTGCAGCATCGCTTCTTCTGCCGAGGTTCCGGTGGCCCGAATCTTTTGGTCGGCGTCAAGCAGCAGGATGCCGTTCTTCGCCACGATTCCGACGACCATGATCATTCCCATGAATGAGGAAACGTTGAACGTGGTGCGAGTGATGAGAAGGGCGATGAAAACCCCGGACGTGGAAAGCAGAGCAGAGGCCAGGATCGCAATCGGAGCGGCGAAAGTCCGAAATTCAAATAGCAGAACGATGAAGACTAGAACGATGGCGAGCAGCAGCACGAATACCAAGTCGCGAAACGATTTCTGCTCCTCTTTGTAAGTGCCGCCGTACTCCACGTGAATGCCTGATGGCACGTGAAGGCCGCTCACCGTTTTCTGGACCGCATCCATGGCGCTGCCCAGGTCGGTGCCCTCTAGCCGGCCCGTAACCATGACCACGCGCAGAAGATTTTCCCGGCGGATTTCGGTCTGCCCCGGAAGCTCTGTAATTGTCGCCAGCGCTCCGAGGGTTGCCGTGTGGCCGCTGCTGCTGGTAAGTACCGTGTCACGGACCGTTTCCACCGTAGCACGGTTATTCTTTGGAAAACGCACGCGGACGGTGTACACCCGGTCATTTGAGATCACCGGCGTCGCCGCCGGTTCTCCTTGGACGAGCGCGGTCACATCGGTCGCGATTTCTTCCGGCGTGAATCCGGCACGGGCTGCGACCGACCGGTCGACCTGAAACGACACGGCCGGACCGCTGATGGTGTTTTCGACTCCGTCCAGCACGTCCACCACGCCATCGATTTTGCGGATTGCGTCGGCGATTTTCGGCGCCCATTGTTCGGTTACAGCCGGGTCCTGCGAAAACAATTTGATCTGAATCGGCTCACGTTCGCCGGTGAGATCTCCAATCATGTCCTGCAATATCTGTACGAATTCGATCTTGACCGCGGGCTCCTGTTCGACGACTTTCGACCGGACATCTTCAATCACATCGTCAATGCCCCGCTTGCGGTTCTTCTTTAGCTTGACCAGGATGTCACCGCGATTGGCCTCGGTGACCGCCGCCGGCCCAAGTTCGGCTCCGGTGCGCCGCGAGCTGCTCTCCACTTCAGGAACGGATTTGACGATCTGCTCGATATGAAGGACCATCCGGTTCGTCTCCGAAAGTGAGCTCCCTGCCGGCGTCCAGTAATCGAGAGTGAAATCCCCTTCGTCCATCTCTGGCAGTAGATCGTTTCCCGAGAAGCGATAGCACAGGTACGAGCTGGCTATCAGCAGCAAACTCAGGCCCACGAGCCACCACGGCTTTGCCAGCGCGCGGCGCAACCAGTGCTGATGAAAGTCAATAATCTTTCGGAAGCGGCTGCCCAGTGAAGCTTCTTCCGCGGCCAGCAACTGGGACAGTGATTCTTCTTCATCCGCCTTCTCAGTCGATTCTGACGAGTGCTTCCGGATGAAGTAGCTGCTGAGAGTCGGCGTCCACGTAAGGGCCAGAGCAAGCGATGTGAACAACGAGACACCCAGAGTTACAGCGAGTGCGCGAAAGAACGATCCGGTCACACCAGTGATCGAAATCAGAGGAAGAAACACAACTACTGGAGTTACGGTCGAACCAATCAACGGAACCGTAATCTCTCGCAATGCGGCGCGAATTGCCTGGAGCCGTCCCTGTCCCGCGTCACGATGCAGCACGATGTTTTCAACCACGACAATCGCGTCGTCAATCACCAGACCGACTGCTGCCGCAAGGCCTCCCAGCGTCATCAGGTTGAAGCTTTCGCCGATGACCTTCAAAACAACAAAAGTGACCAGGATGGTGACCGGGATCACAAGCCCAGCAACGATCGAAGTCCCCCAATCATGCAGGAAAACCACCAGGATGATCGAGGCGAGCACCACTCCCAGCAAAATCGCGTCGCGCACGCTCTTGATGGATTCACTCACAATGATGGACTGGTCGTAGAACGGCCTGATTTCAATTCCCCGAGGCAGGGACTGGCGGATTTTCTCTAGCGCCTGATGCGCTTCGTCGGCTACCTCCATGGTGTTGCTGTCAGGCTGGCGATTGATGTTGAGCAGCACCGCCGGTTTGCCGTTAGCGCTGACAATCGTGTAGACGGGCTTCACTTCCGGAACCACGTTGGCCACATCGCCAATGCGTACGGGAATTCCAGCGGGCGTCGTCTTCACGGCCACTGCGGCGATCTGCTCCGGAGTTTGCACCTGGCCGCTGATTAGCCCGAGCACGAGCTGGTGATTTCGTTCGAACAGTCCGGGGGAGTCGATCAAGTTGGTGCGCTTGATCGCGTCCAGAATGTCAGTCACGGTCACGCCTGCGGTGAGCAGCTTGGCCGGGTCTGGTTCGATGTGGAACTCCGGCTCCTGCCCGCCTTGAACAATGACGCTCGAAACGCCGTTCAGCCGGTTGAGCCGCGGCTTCAGTTCGTAAGTCGCGATCTCCCATAGCTGGGTTTGCGAAACTGTATCCGAAGTCAGGCTGTAGCCGATGATTGGGAAGCTGGCGAAGGTCATCCGGCGCGTGTCAATTGTTGTCGTCGGCGGAAGTTCCGGTTGAACCCGAGAGATTGCGGAATTGACATACTGTAGCGTCTGGAACATATCCACATTCCAGTTGAAGAAGAGATCGATTTCAGCAGACCCGCGGCTGGTTGTGGACCTGACTTCCTCGAGGCCAGGCACACTGTTCACTGCTTCTTCGACGGGACGCGTGACCGTGACCATCATCTGGTCAATCGGCATCACTCCGTTATCGACAGCAAGAACAATGCGAGGAAAATTGGTGGTAGGAAAAACTGCAACCGGGATGTTAAATGCTAGATATCCGCCCAGCGCCGCTAATGTGAGGATCAGAAAGATCAGCGGCTTGGAGTGGCGCGCAAACCAGTACGAGGACTCGGGACGATTCAACCTACCCCTCCCGCGCTACTCCTTTTCATCTTTCCCTTCCGGCTTGGCTTCAGCGGATGTGATCTTGCTGTTGTCAGGCAGGCCGTATGCGCCGGACGCGACGATCCTGTCTCCAGCTTGAAGTCCCTCGACAATCTGCACGCGGTCCACATCGCGGATTCCTGTCTTCACAGCCTTCTGATGCGCGCACTGATCGCTGGCGCTGGTGCTCTTCGCACACGTTCCGGCGACCATCACCGAAGTCGTGCCATCCTGCGCGGTCAGCAACGCTGCCGCGGGCACAGTTAGCGCGTCGGGCACAGAGCGCGCGATCATGGAGACTTGGACGCTTGTTCCCGGTTTCAGGTGTCCGCCTGGATTCTTGGCTTGCACCCAGACTTCGACGGTTGTGCTGTTCGGATCGAGCGCGGGACTGACGACCGCTACTTTGCCTGCAATCGGCTTCTCCATCCCCGGCACTTCGATTGTGGCTTTGTCCCCCACCTTCAGGAGGGTCGCGCTCGACTGCGGTATGTGGGCGCGGGCGATGACCTGAGAGATGTCCATCACCGTCAGCAGCGGCGTTCCTGCGGCGGCCATTTCTCCGGGATAAAGAGGGCGTTCAGTGACGACGCCGTCGATCGGACTCCTAATCTCTGAATAACTGAGTTGTGCGCTTGCACCTTCGTATTTTCCCTGAGCCGACTCAAGCTGCCCCTTCGCCGACTTCAAGGTCTGTTGCTTGCCGATGGCGTTCAGAGAATCCAAATGCCTCTGAGCGATCTCGTATTGGTTGCGTGCGTTGGTCAGATCGACTCCAGCCTGGTCCAGTTCTTTGCGCGGAAGCGCGCCCTGCTGAAAGAGATCCTGGCGGCTGTCAAACACTTTCTGCTGCGCGTCCAGTTGCTGTTTCGCAGCCTGCGCGTCCAGTCGGGCTTTCTCCAATTCCTGGGGAAGATCGGCGGCAGTGGTGGTCTCGTACGCCGCTTGGGCCTGAGTGTAGGCGCCCTTGTTCTCCTGGGCGGCGGCGGCAAGGTCGCGGTTCTCAAGCACAGCAAGTACCTGGCCAGCACGCACATGGCTTCCGCGATTTACCAGGAATTTCTTTACCGGCGCGCTGATTTTAGGAACGATCGCTGATTGGGCTACGGGAAAGAGAACGCCGTCGGCGGTGACTTTCTGCTCCAGAGGCGCCTTCTCCACTGGAACAAGCTGCACCGGCACCACCGGAGAAGTGTCCTTCGGCTCTCCTGAACATGCGCTCATAACTGCGAGCGCAGCCGCCAGCAATACCGCCGCCGCTATGCGATATAGCACCGCCGAGTTGACAGTTTGAATATCTAGCCGGGATCGTTCCACTCAGAATTTTCCTGTAAGCGTCTGAAGATTTGCGATTGTCACTCGAAACCGCACTTGGCCATCACCTAGAGCATTCTGCGCCAGGGTCAGCGTGTTCTGCGCGTCCACAACCTCCAGGACAGCGGCCTCGCCCGCCTGATATCGCAACGTGGTCAGACGTAAACTCTCCGCCGCCAGATCGGCCGACAGGCGAAGCGATTCCAGTTCCGATTGCGAAGTCTGGGCTTCACTGTAAAACGTTTTCAAATCAGCCACCATCTTGCGCTGGGCGAAACTCAATTCTACTTTGGCCTGATCGCGTTGCAGGCCGGCGCTCTTAACTTTGCTGCGCCCTGCTCCCCAATTCCAGATCGGCAGCTCGAGGGTTGCCGTGGCCGCGTAGCCCAGGTTGCGCACGTTCCTGCCAGTGACAGGATCAACTCCGTTGACCGCGAAATGGTTTGCATCAATCCCGTAAAAATAATCGAAGCCTAGAGACGGCAGAAAACTGTTCCAGGCGACTGCAACTTCCTGGTTCGCAGCCTTCAACGACGCCAGTGCCGCTTGCAACTCCGGATTGTTCTTTCCCGCTAGTGCCTCGACCTCCTGGAATGACGGCAACGGGAAGATGTTTTCCAAATCGTCTACCGTACTGAAGTTTTCGTTAAAATTTGGAAAAATCAGCACTGCAAGCTCCAGCCGGCTGCGCTCCATTTCGAGTTCTGCATCTTGCAAGGCGCGCTGTTGCTGCTGAAGCTGGAGTTGCGCTTTGATAGTATCCGCGTGGGCTACTTCTCCTCCGCGCTCCAGTTTCCCAGTCACCTCAAAAAAGTGTTGGGCTTCCCCGGCTGCCCGCTGGGCAATGGAGTACTTCCGCTGTGCCACGACCGATCCGTAATAGGCTTGCACCACCGTAACCACGAGGCCGCGCGTGGCAATCTCCGCCCTAGCCTTAGCCAGAGATTCCTCCGCACGCGCCCTGCGATACTCAGCCACATTCAGCAATGAGAGTGCCTGGTGTGCATTGCCTTCGCTGAGGTACTCATGCACGCCGTTTGAGGCTATATAGCGCCCAGTGCCGGTGTCATTCCCCTGGGTGTAGAGGAACTGTGCGTTGTAGTTGACATTCGGCAGCAGTGCAGCCCGGCTCTGCACCCGGTTCTCTCTTGCGACGCCGTACTCGGTGAGCGCAGCCCGGTACTGTGGTGCGTTGGCCTGGGCCCGAGCGAGGGCATCTAGCAAAGTCACGGTGAGGGGGGCTGCAGAATTGGCTGCAGTTGCCACCTGACTGGCTTCCTGTCCCGCTGCAGTCGAAATCGTCAGCAAAACTGACAACACCATTCCTAAGAAAATTATGAGTCCAATCCGACCAAGGCCTCTCATGATGTCTCCGTTGCCTACTAGTTAAGAGTCGCGTTTTTCATTGTGGCACAAGTTTGTCCCATAAGGGGCTTGTCCGCAGAGTTTCGCCGTGTTTGGAGGGCCAGGCCCGTGCCCCCAAGTGTCCTATCCACAGGGAATTGTCCCTCGGTGCCGGGTAGCGAAACTTTGGCGAAAGACCTGCTTTGTTCTTTTCGACCGCACACAAAGGAGTGAAACATGGTTGACCTGGAGCAAATAAAAATTACCCGCCGCGACGAGCAGGTGTTAAAGCTGCTGGTCCAGGGCTGCAGCAATAGAGAGATCGCAGCTGAACTTCAAATCAGTCCGCGCACAGTAAAGCAACACTTACGCACGCTATTTCTGAGAGCAGGGATAAAACAGGGACGCAAGCGCGTCATCCTGGCAACCGCAATTTTTGAAAAGGAGCATATGAATTATGTCGCCTCGTGAGCAGTTGAGCCGCAAAGAAATCAATGTTGCGACCATGGTTTGGGAGGGCAAGACCAATCCAGAAATCGCGGCCTGCCTGGGTAGCAGTGAGCAAGTAATCAAGAACCAGCTTCGTGGTGTCTTCGACAAATTAGGGGTGTGGAGCCGGCTGGAGCTGGCTCTCTATATAGCTTCCCACGGTGGCGTCAAGTGGACTGAGGCCTCGGAGGTACGCGGCGCCGGAACGGCAACCGCAGCGGCTGCGTCGTTGGGGGCGTAAATTGCGTGCCCGGGGACGCTCACGCAATGATCTGCATGTGGCGGCGCAAACTTTCCTGGCTTTCTGGTGAGATGTTTGTGAAGCGCACGCCAATTCCGAATCCGGGCGAACTGCTGGCCACCTCGCCCTTCAAGCGCAGCTTGGTCTCTCCCAGCCAGAGTGCGACTTCGAACTTGGTGTTCACTGGCAATGGAATCGGCATTTCTACGAAGCAGCCGCCCAGGCTCAAATCCGAAACCTTACCCCATATCACCGGCTGCCCCACTGGGTGCAATTCCGCAGAGATCGAACACTTCACCCGGGCGGATTGGCGCCGGTCCTTGTCGGCAAAACGAAAGTTGTCCATCGCACCGGACGGCAGTGGGAAGTCCCATAACGGCTTTTCTGGGGTTAGGTTGAGCAGTCCAATTTCACCTTCTCTGGGCGATCCCGTCTCGCCCGCCCATTTCACTTTGAAATGGACCTTGCTCTTTCCGTACGTCAGACCGATGATTTCGTCCACTTTGAGCGCGGCCCGGACGCCAGCCAATTTGGCTCCGTTCTGGCTCACCTCCGCCGTGGTCACATTTTCCGAAAATATTCGGCCACCCCGGTCGGTGCCAAAAATGCGTACCGGCAAGGTCAGCGGCTTTCTCGCTTCTCGACGTTTGCCCATCTACCTCAATTCCTTAATTCTGTCGGTTGCGAATGGTACTGGAGAATCAGGCATTTATCCAGATAATCTGTGGACGGGAAGCTGTTAGAGACGACATGATGCCCGCTCTTTGGCGACAAATGGGAAAACGATTGCAAACACTTGCAGAAATAGACGGGCTTGCGTCTGTAAGCCTCTAGAAAGCGGGCAGTTAAGGCAGTAGCTACGGCACTAGAATTGCTGAAGGTTGTTTGACGGGATTTCGCGTATCCCGATCTGGAAACGGTTATAGCACTACTGGCGAGAAATTCTCCTGGGGCGAAGCGGCAATGATCTATAAGGAAACCTTTTGGATGGCCTGCGACTCGACCGAGCAGTTGCGGGCTGAGTACGGCCCATTCCACACTCGCGCGGAAGCCGAACGGGAAGCCAGCAAGCTTGGCTTCGCTTATCTTCTGCGCTACGAACATCTGATTGGCGAAAACGAAGACATCAAAGAAGTACGCTGCATCTTCATCGAACTCCAGCCGGAAGCGGCAACTCCGCGCCTCAGCCTGAAACTGCACACTCGGTGCGCCACCTGCGGCCAGGCGGCCATTCACGACCACGGCTGGCAGGCTGAGGTCTGGGCCGACATTCACGAGTTTGAGCACTCCCGCCACCGCGTCCGCCTTTTCGAGCAGACCCGTGCCGAAGGTCTAAGGGAGATCGCCGGCTGGCGCGACGCCTGCGCTTGAGTGTGATTTTTTCACCACGGAACATTTGGCGCATGAATTCTTCCTTGATACCTCGCTTCCGTTTAACCTAGCGCATCGGTAACCCTACCGAACCTTGAATGATGGCTCACTAGGTTTCTGTCTCCTCCGTGCCTCCGTCTGCGTGGTGGGTCTGTCTGGCGGGACATGCGGGACATGCTCTGGAACTGGCGACGATGGCCTCCCCGCTGCTAACATCCGTTCAGAATGGCCCTTCGTCGCATCGCGCGGAAACTTACCGGCGCCACCAGTAAACTGGTGCGGGCGCGTAAAGACCCGCCGCGCGATGGTCGCCCTGCCGGCGAACTGGTCATCATCACCGGAATGAGCGGTTCCGGCAAGGCTTCCGTTCTAAAGGCGTTCGAAGACCTCGGCTACTACTGCGTGGACAATCTTCCGGTTGGCCTGATCCCGCGTTTCGCAGAGCTGGCAGGCCAGTCGGCGGAAATTGAGCGCACAGCTCTGGTAGTGGACGTACGCGAAGGGCGTCAGCTCGAGGAATTGCCCGCTATCATCAAGTCCGTCAAACGAATTATCCCCACCCGGATGTTGTTTCTGGAAGCTTCCGACGCCGTGCTGCAGCGCCGCTACAGCGAGACCCGCCGGCCGCACCCGCTGGGTACCGATGCACCCGTTAAAGCATCGCTACTAGATGAACGCCGTCGTTTGCGCCCCATTCGCGTCATCGCGGACCGGGTCATTGATACCTCGAAGTTCAACGTGCACGAGCTGCGCGCCCACATCAACGAGTTGTTTCAGAAAAAAGAAAAGGGCAGGAATATTCTGGTCTCCTGCGTCAGCTTTGGTTTCCGGCATGGCGTGCCCGACGATGCCGACCTGGTTTTCGATGTCCGCTTCCTGCCCAACCCGCATTTCGTTCCCGAATTCCGCCCGCTTACCGGACGCGATCCCAAAGTCGCGAAATACATTCGCTCTTTCCCGCAGACACTCGAATTCATCCAACGCATCTCCGATCTGCTGGTTTATCTCTTGCCGCACTACATTCACGAGGGCAAGAGTTATCTAACAATTGCTTTCGGCTGCACCGGCGGCCAGCACCGCTCGGTCATGATCGCGGAAGATGTTGCCAAGCACTTGAAGAAGGCGGGCTACAGGGTAAAAGTTGTGCACCGGGACAGTCCCAAGTGAGCCCGGACTTCGCCGGTAGATGTAAAGACTTTGTCCGGTGAATGTCAAATTTTTAGCCGTGCTGGCCGACGCGCTGCCTGCTAATTGTTGACGGCACTTGAAAATACGTGCGCACTTCACGCTCATTCCCCGCCTGCTACAGCGATCTCCGTATTGACTGTTGATGGTTTCAAACAGTACAAACGGGCGTCTCAAAACCGGGCCGATGCCGTTTCGGACTACACAAAGCGCGTGGGGACTCGTGAAGGCTGCCTCCTCCAACAACCAGCTCAGATGTGCTTGTAATGACGAGTCCTTACCTTTGATCACGAGCCCGGATCGACGGCGCGATCAGCAAATGCAAACTCCAATCATTGAGGTATCCAAATGACACGCAAGTGCTTGCTTCTTTTGATTTGTTCCACGATATGTTTGTCCACGGCTGCATCAGTATGGGCCCAGGCCCGAGTCAAACTCCCCGCTTATACCAGGGTCGAGCCAGCGCGCGATGCGAACGGCAATGTTGTCAGCCCCGCCGACTCTGTCAGTTCGCTCATAACATTCACCTACACCACTCCTTCCAGTAGGGACGGAAACACCTATACGGGCGCAATGGTAGGCCAGGATCCCATGTCATCAGGTTTCACGCCAACAACTGTAACAACGCCGGTCATTCCGCTAATCATCACCACCAATTCAGTTGCCACCAGACTGAGCACCGGCGCGATTTTGGCGACCACAAAGGGAAGCACGACCTTTGATCCGACAGTTGCTGATACTTCTTGTCTAAGCTCCCCCAACGACGTTCCCCTTACTCTGTTCCAGCAATCGCCAATATTTCAGCCGGTCAAGTTCAAGTTTGGTCACACCGTGGTGGGAACGACGCAATACACCGACGCATTTCAGAGGGGGAATTTCTGGCAATTCGTCAGTGGCACGGACTACCACACCTTGGTGAACCCAAAATTATTCCCGGCGGTTACGCTCAATTTTGCTGCAAGTGATGCTCTCGCTATTCCTTCCAGCTTGTTTGGAAGTTGCGGCCCGTTGGGAATTGTGAACGGCGATACTCTTCGCCCGATTCTTACTGGTACCCTTCTTCCGCAATTAGCTTCCGAGGGCGTTGATACCTCTCAGTTCCCAATTTTTCTTCTCTACAACGTAGTGATGTCGAATGGCGTGCCTAACAATCTGAATAAATGTTGTGTGCTTGGGTTCCACGGCGCCACTGGATCGCCCATCCAGACTTTCTCGCCTATCGATTTTGACACCACCGGCTTGTTCGGCCCGGGTATCCATGACACGTCGATCGCGGGGCACGAGGTCGGAGAGTGGATGGACGATCCGTTCGGCAACAACCCCACCCCACTCTGGGGACATGTCGGACAAGTTGGCGGATGCCAGGGAAATCTTGAAGTTGGCGATCCTTTGACTGGTACCAACGTTCCCACGGTGCAAGGCTCCAACGGATTTACCTATCACCTGCAGGAGTTGGCGTTCTTCTCGTGGTTCTACGGCGCGCCTTCAATCGCGGTGAACGGCTGGTTTTCCGATAACAATACCTTCAAAACCGACGCCGGTCCCGTCTGCCAGTGATCGGCTGTTAGCTGACTGAAGCCAGTGCATTCCAGCACTGGCTTTTTTTCATCATGCTCAGGGACAGAGGAGGTCCATAAGAAGCTTTGATTGACGGGTAGACTGGGCTATGATCTACCAGAGTTCCTGGCCATGTATTCCCGGTTTCGCTGGGTTTTCCGCCGACTCCTTTCTATCATGGCCGTTCTGAGCGCCGTCGTGCCAGCTTCGGCTGCTGACCCACAATGGCTGGAAATTCGATCTCCGCATTTCTCAGTGGTTACTGACGCGGGAGAAAAACGCGGGCGAGAAGTCGCCATGCGTTTCGAGCAAATGCGGGCGGTCTTTGGCGCTTTAATGGTCAAGGCGAATGTGAATATCCCAATTCCACTTCAGATCGTCGCGTTTCGGAACACCAAAGAATTACGGCAGATTGCGCCTTTGTGGCATGGCAAGCCAATCCAACTCGCGGGATTATTTCAGAGCGGCGAGGACCGCTCGTTCATCATGTTGGACATGTCGGTCGAGAATCCCTGGACCGTCGTCTTCCACGAATATGCGCACCGGCTTATGAATGGGATTCTTACCGCCCAAGTGGATCCCTGGTTCGAAGAAGGATTTGCTGAATACTTCTCCAGTATAGAAGTTGACAGCAAGGAGGCTCGAGTTGGCAAGATTCCCAACTACGAGTACGAGGTCTTACAGCAGGATGGGATGATGAAGATCGCCGACCTCTTCAAAGTCCGGCAGAATTCCTCGACTTACAACGAGACCGGCGACCACAGGACCGTCTTCTACGCGGAATCCGGCATGCTCGTGCACTATCTCTTCGACAACAATCTGATTGCAAAACTCTCCCCTTACTTCATCTTGAAGATCGACAAGGGTATGCCGGTGGAGGATGCCATTCAGCAGAGTTTCGCCATGAGCGCGGCCCAGTTCGACAAGGTCTTGCGCAACTATGCGAGCAGTGGCCATTTCATGTACTATCCCATTCCCACTCCGCCTAACATTAACGCCAAAGAATACGCGATGAAGCCGTTGACCGCATTGGACGGCGGTGCGGTCATTGCCGATATACATTTGCACTCTCCCGATTACCATGAAAAGGCCATATCTGAATTCCAGGAAATCCTAAAAGCGCAACCCGACAATGCAGCTGCGTGCCGGGGCCTGGGTTATGCCTACCTGCAAAAGCAGGATTTTGGCCAGGCGGGAGTGTACTTCAAGCGCGCCGCACAAGCAGATTCCAAAGACCCGCGAGTGCATTACTATTCAGCGCTGTTGATGAGCCGCGAAGACTCTTTCGGCGATCCTGCACGCTTATCGGAGATGACCAAGGAAATCGAGACTGCCATCGCTCTCGACCCTGGCTTCGCTGATGCCTATACGCTCCTGTCCTTCGCCCAAATGCGTGGGGGAGATGTATCGGGTGGCCTCACCAGCATGAAGAAGGCGGTTTCTTTGAGTCCTCGAAACGAGAACTACAGGTTTAATCTCGCACAGATGTATTTGAGTAACCAGCAACCAGCGCAAGCAATCGCGGTTTTGCAGATGCTACAGAAGAGTGGAGACCAACAAGTCGCGCACCGGGCTGGCGTGTCGCTCGCACAAGCTCAAGAGTTCCAAGCAGCGATGAAGGCAGCCCATGCACCAGACCCCACGGTCGAGCGAAGAAGCGCTGGGGAGGCGCCGATCGGAGGGCCGGTGCGAATCGAGAAGGCCTCCGCAGATGATGGCGTCAAGGTTATTCCAAACGAAACGCCGGCCAAGTATCTGAAAGGCACAGTCCTGAGCATAGATTGTTCGTCAACCCCCTCAGCCACGTTGACAGTTGTCTCTGGAACGAAGACTTGGAAGATGCGAGTATCCGATAGCAAGCACGTGCTGGTGATGGGAGCAGACGAATTCTCCTGTTCCTGGAACCGGCAAAAAGTGGCGCTCAACTACCGTGAAACTGGTGACGCGGCAGGCAGCGTGATCTCGATAGAAGTTCAGTAGACAATCTGCTCTTCGTCGAAGTGGGTCTGCGACATTCGCCAAGTGGCACGAAAGTCTCATTTACGCCCTGGCATTCAATGCTAAGGTCTGCACGTAATTAAGCGGTCGTCCTTCGTGCTCCTTCCGGCAAGTTGGGTTCCCAGGTAAGATTCATCACCAACTTGGACTCGTGTCAGGATGATCGCTAGGCCCCCGTTTGACGTAAAGGAGGTCATCGCCATGACCTGCAAGCGCGGCCACCTCTCTCACGGTCTCAGTTTTTTTGCTGTGTTTGTCGCAGTTTTCACCTTTGTAGTCGGCCTCGGTGCGCCCGACGCGATTGCCTCCACGCCCCTGTTCCTGCCGGTGGTGACCTACGACCCGGCTGGCCAATCATTGTCGGTCGCAGTCGCGGATGTGAACGGGGACGGCAAGCCTGACCTGCTAGTGGCGAACGCGTGCATCGCTGCGCCCGGATCTAACCACAACAGCGATTGTTCGGAGGGTTCAATCAGCGTGCTGCTCGGAAAGGGCGACGGTACCTTTCAATCCGCAGTCAGCTATAAATCGGGGGGGAAGCCTTGCCTCTTCGGTGGCAGTCGCAGATGTGAATGGGGACGGTAACCCCGACCTGCTGGTGGCGAACTGTGGTCCTATCGGGATCAACACTTGTGGCTTTGGGAACGGGGTCATAGGAGTCTTGCTAGGCAATTGCGACGGCACCTTTCAGGCGGCGAAGACCTACGACACGAAATACGACATTGACTCAGTTGCGGTCGCGGATGTGAACGGCGACGGTAAGCTCGACCTGCTGGTGGCGAGTAACGGGAACAGTGTAGTGGGGGTTATGTTGGGTAATGGCGACGGTACCTTCCAGCCGATAGTGCCTTGCAGCTCGGGTGGAATCTCTGCCCTGTCAGTGGCGGTCGCGGATGTGAACGGGGACGGCAAACCCGACCTGCTGGTTGGGAACCAGAGCGACACAAGCAGCAATTGTGCGCACGGCTCGGTGGGTGTGTTGCTAGGCAATGGCAATGGAACCTTCCATTCGGCGGTAAGCTACGACCCGGGCGGAACTGGTGGCTGGTCGGTTGCGGTTGCCGACGTGAATGGGGATGGCAAACCCCGACTTGCTCGCGACGAACTTCTTCTACAACACAGTGGGCGTACTTCTGGGCAATGGCGACGGCACCTTTCACGCCGGGATGACCTATGACCCGGGCGGAATCCTTCCCCGCTCCACAGCGGTCGCAGATCTGAACGGGGACGGAAAGCCCGATCAAGCAGTGGCCGACTTCTGTGGCAGCAGCCCCAATTGTCTGCCAGGCAAACTGGGCGTGCTGCTGAACAACAGCGGCCCAAACGGGAAAATGGCACGGGCAGCGGTTTCCGGGGCAATCACCGACACTGGCTCAGGAGTGAACTTAAGTAGCGCCGCATATTCCGTCACCGACGAATACGGCAAGGTACAGCCCACCGGAGCTATAACTTTGGGCGCGGGGGGCAATTACTCTTTCACCGTCTCGCTACAGGCCTCACGCCGAGGCTCTGATCGGGATGGGCGTCAGTACACAATTACCGTTCGTGCCAAAGACAAGGCCGGCAATCCCACATCGCAAGCGAGTGTGGTGACCGTTCCTCACGATCAAGGTAAGTAAATTCGTTCCTCTGCGCGGACCTTTGCCCTCGCTCCAGCGCGCCGGCCTTCTAGCCGGATTCGCGTCTTTGCCGATTATCCGCCACTCTCGCGTAGAATAGGGTTCGCACCTGATGCTTACCTCATTCAGCGGCTCTGTGTTTTTTACAAACTTGGAGATCGGCGCGGACACTTCACGGACCAGGAGCTGCACATGCGCCAACTGACGCGGCTTCTGCGTTATCTGGTGCCGTACTGGTGGCAGTTCATCCCGTCCATTTTTTTGCTGGCCGCAGTTGGGTTTCTTGACGCGTTTCGGGTTCTGCTAATTGGGCCGGTCCTCGATCGAGTCCTGAATCCGTCGTCCGGTTCGGACAACATCCTGCTCTTTACTATCCCGCACACGAATCACACAATTTATCTGCAGAGATTCGTCCCTACGCATTTTCACAATGCCTGGACAGTCGTCGCGTTCGCATTTGTCGGCTCTACATTCTTGAAGGGGATTTTCGATTATGCCGGCACTTACCTGGTGAATTATGCCGGTTACGCGTTGATTACCGATCTGCGCAATTCTCTCTATGATTCGATCTTGCGCCGCTCGGCCGCGTTCTTTCAAAGACATACTACGGGAACGCTGATTTCGACTATTGTGACCGATATCGAACGAGTGCAGTCAGCAATGTCCAGCGTAATGGCGGAATTCCTGCAGCAGTTCTTCACTTTTGTGTTTACCGCCGGGGTTGTAATCGTGCTGGGCCGTAGGCTGGCCTGGCTGCTCCTGCTGTTTGTGCCCTTCATCGTTTTTTCCGCCACCAAGATCGGTATGCGCGTGCGGCACACCACCCGCCGGGGCCAGGATAAGCTGGCCGATATCCAAAACATTCTTCACGAGACCATTACCGGCAACCGCATTGTAAAAGCCTTCAGTATGGAGGCGTGGGAGTTCGCCCGCTTCCGCAAAGCCGCGCAGCGTTTGTTCCGGGCCAATCTGCGCTCGGTAGCTGCTTCGGCAATCAGTTCACCGCTGATGGACATTTTCGGTGCAATTGCCATTGCCCTTCTTCTGCTGCTTGGCCGCGAACAGATCGTTCATGGCTGGATGACTCCCGGAATCTTTGTAGCGTTCATCATTGCGGTATTCAAGCTTTACGACCCGGTGCGCAAGTTCGCTTTGTTTCACAACAGCTTCCAGCAGGCCATCGGCGCTTCGTCGGAAATGTTTAAGTTTATGGACACCCGCGATGAAGTGCAGGAGAAGCCCAGAGCTCCGGCGCTGCCTCCGTTCTCGAAGGCCATCAGCTTCGAGAATGTTTGCTTTTTCTACGAGTCGAGTGAAGGCCAGCGCGAAGTCCTGCGCAACATCAACCTGGAAGTGAAGGCAGGAGAAGTTCTGGCGCTGGTCGGATCGAGTGGAGCGGGCAAGAGCACCCTGGTTTCCCTCGTCCCGCGTTTCTTTGACGTGACCTCCGGGAGGATTACGATTGATGGCCATGATCTGCGCGACGTCTCGGTGGCGTCGATCCGGTCGCAGATCGGAGTCGTCACCCAGGAAACCGTTCTATTCAATGACACCCTGCGCAATAACATCGCCTACGGCCAGCCCGGTATCTCTCAAAAGGATGTAGAAGCGGCAGCCCGCGCAGCCTTGGCGCACGATTTCATCATGGAGCTGCCGGCTGGATATGACGCATTGATCGGAGAAAAAGGCGTGCGGATTTCCGGAGGCGAGCGCCAGCGCATTGCCATCGCACGCGCCTTGCTGAAGAACGCTCCCATCTTAATTCTGGACGAGGCTACTTCCGCACTAGACGGCGAGTCTGAGGCTCTGGTGCAATCCGCCCTGCAGAATCTAATGACCGGACGAACCGTCATAGTCATCGCGCACCGGCTTTCTACTGTGCGCCGCGCCGACAGAATCGTGGTGCTTGAAAATGGGGCAATTGCGGACATAGGAAGCCACGAGGAGTTGATGCAGAAACTTGGCACCTATCGCCGTCTCTACGATCTGCAGTTCATCGACCTCGAGACGCCGCGAGTGGGAGCGCACGCACAATGACAGTGACAGTGACTATGACAAGCCACGAGACCCGCTGATGCCCATCCGATCCATGACTGGGTTTTCCCAAGTGAAGGGGGAAGTCGGCGGCAACCTGGCTTTCAGCCTGTCGATCAAATCGGTCAATCATCGTTTCCTCGATCTCCACTTCCGTCTTCCGGCGAACGCGGACGCACTCGAAATGACTCTGCGCCGTCTGCTCAAAGAGAAGATCGCGCGCGGGCACGTGGACGTGAATTTGTCGTTTGAACAAGGTGGAGGCGCACCGCTTTCACTTAATCGGCAATTGGTTTCGGCTTACGTCCAGGCTTTCCGGACGGCCGCGGCTGAAACTCGCATCGCGTCCGAACCGGACCTGAACGCTGTGCTCCGGCTTCCAGGCGCGCTCGACTCTGCCGCTTCGCCTGCCGAAGAAGAGCTCACGCCGGCGGTGCTCGCCAAGTTGGACGAGGCGCTTCATCGCCTGAATCACATGCGGGAAGAAGAAGGCCGTGCCATGGAGCGCGAACTGCGGGAACGAATGGCGCACCTCAAGGTTGCTTGCACGGAGGTACGCAAGCATCGAGAGTCCGTGTTGCGTACATATTCTGATCGGCTAAAGTCGCGCATGCAGGAATGGCTGGGCACAACCGTGGATCCGGACCGCATTCTTCAGGAAGCGGCGCTGCTTGCGGATCGCAGCGACATCCAGGAAGAACTGGTCCGTTTGGAGAACCACGTGCAGCATTTTCTCGGGCTGCTGGATGGCGAGGCCGAAGTCGGAAAGAAACTTGATTTCCTGCTGCAAGAAATGAATCGGGAAGCCAACACGCTTTTATCCAAGACTTCCGGCTTGGCCGGAGACGCCATTCGAATTACAGAAGCGGGACTGGCCATGAAGGCCGATATCGAGAAGGCCCGCGAACAGGTGCAGAATATCGAATAGCGATGGCGAATATCTTTATCATCTCGGCGCCTTCGGGGTCAGGCAAATCAACGCTGGTAAATGAAGTCCGGCGTAGCGTTCCCGGTCTGGAGTTTTCCATTTCGTATACCACCCGCAATCCGCGTGGATCTGAACGGAATGGGTGCGAATATTTTTTTGTCACCCGCGAACAATTTGAAGAAATGATCTGTGATGACAAATTCCTGGAGCACGCGGACGTGTTCGGCAACTACTACGGTACCGCTCGCCGCTTTCTTAGCAAGGCAGAAGATCAGGGCACCGACTTGCTGCTCGATATTGACGTTCAGGGCGCCGAACAGATCAAAGCAAAATTGCCCGATGCCGTCAGCATTTTCATTCTGCCTCCGAACCGCAGCGAACTTGAGCAGCGTTTGCGTAAACGCAGTCAGGACGCCGAAGAGGTCATCCAGCGGCGCCTCGAAACGGCCAGCCGCGAGATTGAGAATTACGAGAAATACGACTATATTTTGGTGAACGACCGCCTGGAGGATTCCGTGGAAGCGCTGAAGGCCATTCTGCTCTCAGAGCGGCTCAGGCGCAGCGGACGGGCAGACGCGAATTTGAGCGCGCGAGCTGAAATGTTCCGGCTCGACCGAATTCGCGAACGACTGCGGCCTATTCTGGAGTCCTTCGGAGGAGCCGCCGCCAGCGGGGAATGATGCAGGGGAGAATCCAATGAAGTTGATTGACGGTTTCGACAGCAATTATCGCTACATCCTGGTCGCAGCGCGACGCGCCCGCCAACTCCAGAGTGGTGCGCCTCCGGTGATAGAGACACATTCGCGCAAGCCCTGCCGAATTGCGCAGGACGAAATCAAGGCAGGCAAAGTGAAATGGGTCATTCCCGAAGCCCCGGTGTCCGCCATTGAAGTCGCCAGCGAAATGCTCGATAAGGCCATCGGACAGGAAAGCTAGTTTCAGCTCCTAGCTACTAGCCTCTAGCAAACACGATTTGGCTTGCTAATAGCTCGGGGCTAGAAGCTAGCAGCTGATCCTCATGAAAATCGCTCTCGGAGTCTGTGGCGGCATTGCGGCATATAAAGCGGCAGAAATTGTCCGCATGCTGCAAGACCGCGGCATCCATGTGCAGGTCATCATGACCG
>WNFJ01263339.1_pt3 | contig 25627 bp, 19 predicted proteins | sample 5400461 | NCBI WGS metagenome assembly WNFJ01 (sample SAMN13153349, study PRJNA577476) | soil metagenome | isolation source: 115 cm saprolite on Douglas fir-dominated hillslope | place: USA:California | collected 2013-09-17
CTTGTGCGCAAAAAACGTCCGAATCCTGGGAGTTGGCGGCGAGGAGCCTGCGGCGTATGGTCCGAGCATGCGGCAGATGGCTCGCTACTTGAAGCATTATCCGTTGCGGGAATTCGTGACGCATCGCTACGGCTTGCGAAGCGTGGCCGCCGCCGTCCAGAAATCGATCGAAGCAGAATCAATAAAAGTGGTATTGGAGCCCTGGCAGTAACCGCAGGGCGGATGCCTGAGGAGTTTTCTGTTAGAGAAAGGGAAAACAATGAGTAGTTTGATTGAGCGATTCTTATTTGCCTCGGCGCCCGATAGCTGGGGAGTGCTGGATTATCCGGGGCCGTCGTGGGAGCAGTCCTATGAAGAAATGCTAGACGAGATGGCCGCTGCAGGATACACGGGCTCAGAGCTGGGGCCATATGGATTCTTCCCGACCGATCCGCAGATCCTGCAGCCGCAGATGGAGAAGAGAAAAGTCAAGCTGCTGGCTTCGTTTGTTCCAGTGAAAATGACGGATCCCGCCGCGGGCGCCGCCGTTATTGAGCGAATTCGCAAAGTGGGCAATCTGCTCGCGGCACTGAAAGCTCCGTTTCTGGTGATGGCGGACGATCAATCCCCCGAGCGAAATGCATTTTCAGGCAGGGTCTATGACAAGGACTGTCCAAAGCTAACCGCGCAGCAATGGAAGCACGTGGGCAAGATTGTCGCCGATGCGGAGAGGGTTGCGAACGAGTTTGGACTCGACCTCGTGTTCCATCCGCATGTCGCAACGTACGTGGAAACGCCCGAGGAATGTGAACTCTTTTACGATGCCACCTCGCAGACCAACATCGGGCTGTGCCTGGATACCGGACACTGCGCATACGGTCATGGCGATTCGGTGAAGGAAGCCCAGAAATATAAGAACAAGCTGCGATTCGTGCATATTAAGGATTGCGATACAAAGGTTCTCGCCGAAGCCCGCCGCAATAAGTGGACCTTCGAAGAAGCCATCGAACACAAAGTCTTCACGATTATCGGGCAGGGTGATATCGATTTCCCCGCATTTTTTAGGACCCTGTTGAAGAACGGCTATTCCGGGTGGTCGGTTGTGGAACAAGACGTGAAGTTTGGCGCTACAACGATTCCGCCGGCACAGAGCATAGCTGCGAGCTTGAAATATCTGCGCGGCGTGGTCAGCGGGCTTGGGGCCGAAGCCGCAGCCCGTTAGGTTCACGGTGTTTTCGCGCTTTGTTGCGAATGTCAAAGGTTCTGGAGACCTGGAATGCGAAAGTTAGGAGTTGGGGTGCTGGGGATCGGGGAAATGGGCAAGCGCCATGCGGAGAATTTGCGGCGTCTGGTCCCGGAGGCGCGCCTGGTCGCCGTGGCCGATGCTTTTCCTGAGCGAGCGCGGCAAGTCGCTGAGGAGCTCGAGATTGACAATTCGTACGGGAGCCTCGAGGCGATGCTCGAGCGCAAAGACGTGGACGCAGTGCTCATCGCAACACCGGACAAATTCCACGCTACCGCCATCACTATGGCAGCTCGCGCCGGCAAACATATTTTTTGCGAAAAGCCGCTGGCCCTTACTCTGTCCGATGCGCAAGCCGCCCTCGCTGCAGTCGCAAGAGCGGGCGTTCGCCTCCAGGTGGGTTTCATGCGCCGCTACGACCCGGCTTACGCGTCGGCAATGAGGCGGATCGAAGCCGGTGAAATCGGGGAGGCGGTAGTATTCAAGTCCATCGGACGCGACAAAGATGCTCCGCCAATTTCCGCGTTCCAGGCAAACGTAAACGGTATGCTCTTCTACACCAACACCATTCATGACTTTGATCTGGCGCGTTGGCTCATGCGTGACGAAGTCAGCGAGGTTCACGCTCACACGACCGTCGCCGTTCGCCCGGAGATTGGCCAATACGGTGATGTGGTCGCAAGCGTCGTCAATCTTAAGTTCGAGCGCGGCGCCATTGGCAACGTTGAATCTTACCAGCAAGCCGTTTACGGCTATGACGTGCGCACCGAGATCGTGGGTTCGAAAGGCGCCATCTTCGTTGGTACGCTGCAACAGACACCCGCCATCTTCCTGAGCGCCAACGGCAGCACGCAGAACTTAGCGGACCATTTCTTGACGAGGTTCGCCGATGCGTACCTGATCGAAATGCGCGACTTCGTTCACAACATCTTGCACGATAAACCGCTCCGGGTATCCGGCGAGGATGGTGCAAGAGCATTGGCCATCGCTGTCTCTGCTGAGACTTCTTATTTACAGGCGAAGCCGGTGAAGGTTCCACTCGAGTGTTCCGTGACATCGTCGTGACTAACGCTCGATGGAGGAAATATGCAGCTTCCTTCCACCTTTCCTCTGTGAACTAGGCTCGCTTGATAGGAGGACGTATGACCCAAGCAATCGCTACTGCTTACAAGAGTCCACTGCACAAGATGACTCAGACAACACCGACTTGCCTGTGGAATGACTCCGCTTCGATTCCGGAGCTGACGTACTCGATCGAGAATGGCGCTGTCGGAGCTACGTGTAATCCGGTGATCGTTTTGGGAGTCTTGAAAAAAGAAATGGCGCGCTGGAAGCAGCGTATTCACCAGCTGATGGACGAGCTCCCCACCGCTACCGAAGATCAGCTGACATGGCAACTTGTTCGTGAAATTTCCCGAGAGAGTGCCGCACTACTGAAACCTATTTTCGACGCGCAGCAGGGTAAGAATGGAAGGCTCTCGATCCAAACTGATCCGAGACTGTATCGCGACTCTCGAGCGATCGTCGACCAAGCCGTGGAGTTCAACCAACTCGCACCGAACATGATTGTGAAAATCCCGGTGACCAAAGCAGGGATTCCCGCTATCGAAGAAGCCACGTACCGCGGTATCAGCATCAATGCCACGGTTTGTTTCACGCTGCCGCAATGCTTGGCTGTCGCGGAAGCCGTGGAGCGCGGCCTGAAACGTCGTGAACGCGAAGGCAAGGAAATAGTAGCCATGGGCCCGGTGTGCACCATCATGGTTGGCCGTCTGGACGACTGGCTCAAAGTTTTGCTCGAGAAAGACAACATTGCCATTGACCCAGGTTATTTGGAGTGGGCAGGCGTCGCTGTGTTCAAGAAGACCTACAAACTGTTCCGCGAACGCGGCTACCGAATCCGGCTACTCTCCGCAGCATTCCGCAACCACATGCACTGGAGCGAGCTCATTGGCGGGGAAGTCGTTATCTCTCCACCTTATTCCTGGCAAGTGCGCTTCAACGCGAGTGATATTGAAGTGCGGCCTCGTATGGATCAGCCCGTGCAGGAGCACATCGTGGACGAACTGTCGAGAAAATTTCCCGATTTCCGGCGGGCCAGCACCGAAAACGGACTCTCCATTGCGGAGTTCGATTCGTTCGGGCCAACGCGCCGGACACTCCGGCAATTCATCACGGCATGCCACGATCTCGATGGCTTGGTGCGCGATGTTTTGTTGCCGAACCCTGACGTTTCGTAAGTCAAGTGAGGTTGTCATTGGAGGCTGCCTAGCATGGGAAAACTCGCGATTACCGGCGGTAAACCCGTTCGAAAGGCTCCGTTTCCGGCATGGCCGATGGGAACGGAGCAAGAGGCCCGTGCCTTGCGAGACGTTTTGGAAAGTTCCAAATGGGGCGGCCAGCCTTTCCCCGGCAAGTATGCCGCGGCCTTTGCAAGAAAATTTGCAGAGGCACATACCGCGAAGTACGGACAATGCGTGAACACCGGGACCGTGGCGATTCAAGCGGCATTGAAAGCCATCGACATCCGCCCCGGAGACGAAGTCATTGTTCCCGCCTACACGTGGGAAGGGACCGTGGGGCCTGTTCTTCTCGTGAACGCCGTTCCTGTCTTCGTGGACATCGATCCAGATACCTATTGTCTCGACGCGAAGCTGATCGAGAAAGCCATCACAGCGAAAACCAAGGCGATCCTCCCTGTTCACCTGGGAATGCGTTTCGCGGACATGGATGAGATTCTTCGTATCGCCAAAAAGCGCAATCTGAAAGTTGTCGAGGATTGCGCGCATGCGCATGGCGGCAAGTGGAACGACAAAGGCGCCGGTTCAATGGGAGATTTGGGGGCCTTCAGCTTCCAATCCAGCAAGCTGATTACTTCCGGCGAAGGCGGCGCGGTCATCAGCAACAATTTGGAATACATGGAACGCGTGCAGAGCTATATCAATGCAGGCCGCGCGAGCCTCACGGATAAGTATCATCACAGGATCATCGGATTCAACTATCGCCTTGGTGAATTTCAAGCGGCCGTGCTATGCCCGCAACTGGAACGCTTGCCCCAGCAAGCGGCGCTCCGCAAGAAGAACATGCTGTACTTCGAGAGCCGCCTGCGCAACACAACCGGCATTGGCCTTCTAAAACCCGAACCGCGGATAACACAGCAAGCTCCGTACGGCTATGTTTTGAAGTATTTTTCGAGTCAGATTAAAGAAATTCCTCGCGCGGCATTTGTCGCCGCTTTGCAGCTGGAAGGGATCCCGTGCGACGGCCTTTTTTATGAGCCCGTGTACAAAAGCTCTTTGTTTCCTCTCACTCCGATAGATTTCCCGGCCTTGAGTTGGGGGCGGGAAAAGCCGCTTGACCTCAGGAATATGTATTCCTGCCCTGAGGCGGATCGTGCTGCCTACCACGAATCCGTATGGTTTCCCCATCAGAACTTCCTCGGCACCGCGGAAGATGTGGATTCCATTGCTGACGCCATAGAAAAAATCCTCTCCAATATAGAGGAGTTGCGTGGACTGGATCACAAAGCGATTCGCAATCAGAGGCTGGGCCGCGCGGACCGTGAAAGCTAGCTGGACTCCGGCCCTGCTGGGAAGTGAGCCGCTCCCGTTTCCCGGCATCCATGCCGCTTGTGATTTCTCCAGGAAAGAGGAATCCGTGGCGATTGGGTACGAATGAAAAGGCAGAGAACAAGTAAGTCCAAGGCAGCGAGCATTTACGATGTGGCGCGGGAATCCGCCGTCTCTGTCTTTACTGTCTCTGCGGTCGTTAATAAGAAGAGCCATGTCAGCAAGATTCTTCGTGAACGCGTCGAGACCGCCATTCGAAAGTTGAACTATCGCCCAAATCTCGTCGCTAGGAGCTTGGCCAAGCAGAGAACTCACACCATCGGCATGATCGTCCCGGACATCGCGAATCCGTTCTTCCCAGCGGTGGTCCGCGGTGCGGAGGATGCGGCGCAAAGGCAGGGTTATAACCTTCTGCTGTGCAATAGCGACGACTCGTTAACAAAGGAGGAAGCCGCCATCGAGTTGCTCCTCTCCAAAAGAGTCGATGGAATCTTGCTTACCAAAGCTGCTGAAGATTTCCGGCCCTCTCTACGCCAGATGATTAAGGAAGTGAAGATTCCCTTTGTTCTCGTGATGCGGACCTATCCCAAGTTAACTGGGGATGCCGTCATCACCGACGATTATCAGGGTGCCTACGATGCTGTGCGCCATTTGGCGCGGGCTGGTAGGCGGCGTATTGGACTCATCGGTGGTCCTTTGAAGGTCAGCAACGCCGTGGCCCGCTGGCAAGGTTTTCACGATGCTTTAGTGGCGACGGGGCTGCCATTCGAGCAGGAGTTGGTTGTCGAAGGAGATTACCGCATCGAGTCCGGCTATAGAGCTGGGCACGCTCTCCTCTCCCACCGACCGGACGGAATCTATGTGGCTAACCATCTCATGACTGTTGGTTTGCTCAAAGCGGCTGAGGAAATGGGCCTGCGATGCCCTGAAGATTTTGGTTTGGTTAGCTTTGATGATTATCCCTGGCTGGGTGTTTTTCGGCCGCGTTTGACCACTGTGGAGTTGCCTAAACACCAGCTGGGTAGTGACGCCGCCGAATTGCTTATCCGGCGAATATCGGGGGACCGTAGCAAGGCCGTCGTGCGTAAACTGCAGCCCGAGCTGCGCATACGCGAATCTTGTGGGTTCGCACTGCACGTTTCGCGGGGGCAGAGTCAGGAGCTTGTCCAGGAAGAAAGCGCAGTTCTCGACAACACGCCGAAGTGATTTCGACCACCCGCTAGGATTCGCTGAAGTCAAACAATTTCGGGCGCAAAGTAAAGAATCGCGTCTTGTAGGCGGCATAGACCAGTCCGGCCCCCAGCCATGCTAATCCCGCGAACTTCGTCCAGGTTTGCAGGCTAATCAGCAAAACAAAGCAGAATACGAACCCGAAACCCGGAACGAGCGCGTCGATGAAGAAGTTTCTGCGTCCCACGGCAGCTGGGGAAAACCAAAAGTGCAGAAGGGAGACCAGGTTTACTCCCATGAACGCCAGCAAAGCTCCAAACGTTACAATTTCGGCGGAGCGTTCCCAGGGGATGATAAGCACTGCGATATAGGCAAGAATTCCCACGATCCAGACGTTGTAAATCGGGTTGCCTTTCTTGGGGCTGAGATAGCCAAATACCTTTTTGGGCAGTACGTCGTCTCGCCCCATGCCGTAGAGTATGCGCACCGCGCCGACGTGCCCCGCAAGGCCGCACGCGATACTCGAAACCAGCAGCATGATTCCATAGGCGGTAAACAGCAGCGGTCCGCTGGCTTGCCGAGCCACGTCCATAAACGCAGTCTCCGGATTTTGCAGCGTTGTATAGTCAGGCCACACGCGTTGCGCCAGGTAGACCTGTAGTCCGCTGAACAACCCGGTGAAGACGCACACGAGCACGGAGGCCAGCAGCACATTTCGTCTCGGGTTCTTCACTTCTTCGGCGAGAACCGAGACGCCATCAAAGCCGATAAATACCAGCGCCGCCAGCGATGTTCCGGAGGCCACGGCCCGCAGATTAAACGTCGCTGGATTGTAAACTGGCTGGATCGAGAAAAGCCCCGCGATATGCTGATGAAGCACGATATATCGGAACGCCTCGACCAGAAACGCTGCTGTCACCAGCACCATGAACCCAAGCAATATCTCGTTGGTGCGCGCCGTAAACTTGATTCCCTGTACCGTCATCAGCGTGATGAATCCCACCGTGACCGCCGCCAAAAACCAGAATGGCAGGCGCGGCATCATGCGCTGAATAGCCAGTACCGCATACAAAGCATTCTGAACTGGCTGAAAAAGATACTCCAGAAACATCGCCCATCCGACGATGAACCCTATGTGAGGATTCATTCCGCGGCTGATATACGTATAAACGGAGCCCGCTGAGGGGTACACGGTCGCCATCCGGCCGAAGCTGACCGCCGTCACAGACATGGCCACCATGGCCAGAAGCATGGTCATGGTTGTATGTCCGTGAGAGAGAACTTGCGCTTCGCCAAAAAGGGGAACCGCCGCGATCGGTGATGTTAGGATGACCCCGTAGTAGATGAGATCCCACAAACTCAGGACGCGTTTCAGATGAGGCTGTTCGGAGGTTCCTCCTCGGACTTCTTCTAGGGGTTGATTCAACCTAGCCTCTTTCGTCCCATTTCGTGCTTGGGCCCGTCTGCCAGATGATTCATCCGCCGGCTAGGAGAACAGGCGCTCCCTCGATCTTGCTTTCTCATATTCTGTGCGGGCCGCTTTTACAGTTTCGCGTTCGGATACTTCCGCGATCGGCACGTCCCACCACGACTCGTAACCCGGGACACGATCATCGAAAGACGTTTCCACCACCACTACCGAAGTCCGCGTCTGCTTTTTTGCGTCGCACAATGCTTGTCTGAATTCCTGCGAAGTTCGCGCGCGAACAGCCCAGGCCCCCAGGCTCGATGCATTTGCCTGAAAATCAACCGGTAGTAATTCCCCGTCGTACTTCTCTCCGCGCCGGTACCGGTAATTCGTCCCCATACCTTCGTTTCCACAGGCGCGGCTGAGCCCTCCGATACTCGAAAACCCGTGATTGTCGAGAAGAACTATGTTCAGCTTGTAGCCCTCTTGCAGGGAGGTGACGATCTCTTGCGACATCATTAGGTAAGACCCGTCACCGACCATTACATAGACTTCGCTCTCGGGCTTCGCCATTTTAATCCCCAGCCCTCCGGCAATCTCGTAGCCCATGCAGGAGTAGCCATACTCCATGTGATAGTTGCCCGGCCGCCGGGCGCGCCAAAGCTTGTGCAAATCGCCGGGCAAGCTCCCCGCCGCGCAAACCATCACATCCGAAGGCCCGGACATTTCGTTCACCGCCCCGATGATCTCACCTTGCGTGATGGGCGGCTCCCTTCGGATACTGTAAATGCGGTCTACTTCTTTCTCCCATTCACTCCGGAACGTGTTGATCCTGGCCCGATAGCTTGCATCGACTTGATACCCAGCCACCGCGCGGCTCAGTTCTTCCAAAGTTGCGCGAGCATCCGCCACGAGCGGTAGAGCAGCGTGTTTGTAGGAGTCGAATTCCGCCACATTGACGTTAAGAAATCGCACGGTGGGGTTTTGAAAGGCCGTTTTTGAAGCGGTTGTGAAGTCACTGTATCGAGTTCCGATTCCAATAATGAGGTCAGCTTCACGCGCCAGAATGTTCGCACCCGGTGTCCCTGTTACTCCCATTGCTCCTAACTCTTGCGGATGATCGTAAGGGAGCGCTCCTTTGCCGGCTTGGGTCTCACACACCGGAATTCCGGTTTGTTGCGCAAATTGCGAAAGTGAGTCCGAGGCCTCCGAGTAGAGCACTCCGCCGCCGCCGACAATCACTGGTTTCTTCGCCGCGCGAATCCATTCGGCGGCGCGTGCTAAAAGACTCTGGTCACAACGGTTTCGGGGAATAACCCACACACGCTTCTCGAAAAATTCCACGGGAAACTCGAAGGCCTCGGCTTGCACATCCTGCGGCAAGCTAAGAGTTACCGTCCCCGTGTCGGCCGGCGAGGTGAGCACCCGCATGGCTTCCGGCAAGGCAGTCAGGAGCTGCTCCGCCCGTGAGATGCGGTCCCAGTAACGGGAGACCGGCTTGAAGCAATCGTTGACGGAAATATCCTGTGTTTGCGAAGATTCGAGTTGTTGGAGAACTGGCGCCACGTTGCGGCGTGCGAAGATGTCGCCTGGCAAAAGCAGCACGGGGAGGCGGTTAATCGTTGCCAAAGCCGCTCCCGTAACCATATTCGTCGCGCCGGGGCCAATCGAGCTCGTACACGCCAGAGTGCGCAACCGGAAACTCGCTTTACTGAATGCCGCAGCCGTGTGTACCATGGCCTGCTCATTTCGGCACAGGTAATAACGGAGTTGCGGATCTTGCTCGAGCGCCTGTCCGATTCCCGCGACGTTTCCGTGCCCGAAAATCCCAAAGCATCCCTGAATGAATTTTTGTTCCTCGCCATCGCGACTCGAATACTGGTTTCGCAGGAAGGCCACGAGCGCTTGCGCAACGGTCAGCCGGCGTTTCATGGAGACATTCCCCCGAGTGGAACTCCAAACGTGCGCACTAGCATGCCGCAGAACCATCGGCCGTGCCACAACAAAATGCCTGATCGCTAAGCGCTTAGTTCAATAGGTTTCTGACCTCCGATGGCAGAGAGGCCACAATCCACCTGGAGCCTCGCGTTTGGATTGCGAGCGCACCGGCGGCAGCCAGAAGTATTTTCCGCAGAAAGTAACGGATTTCCTGGACCGCAAACCTGTCTAAAACTTCGTGTCGTGAAACGCGTGTTCCCCGGAACATGAGAGTACCCTTGCCAAGCAATGTTAAGAGTACGAACCAGCTTTCTGAGGTTATGCATACGATTGCGGTCTTATGCACTCTCCTGAACCTCTGGATTTTAGCATCAGCTCCTGACCCGTGTGACTCCCGACAGGGAGGCAATCCCCCTTGGGGCTGCCACAAAAACCGTAAAATTCGGCGGAATTGCCGGTATAGACGGTTCGGAAACGAAGATGGGGTGATCGACGCACGCCCAAGTATCAGAGCGTGTCGGGGGGTGTAGAGGAGGAACGTCACAAACGTGTTTACAGGCAAAAGGCTTCATGGTAACGTTTGCACACTTTGGAGGACCACTTGAGGTCCAAATTAAGTCAGGGGGGTGTAACGATGGGTTTTGCTCTTCGCTTCCATGAACGAATCGCTAAGATCTTGTTACTGACGGCGGTTCTTCTTCTACCCTCGGTTCTCTTTGCGCAGATTGACACCGGCTCTATCGTGGGGGTTGTAAGGGATCAGAGCGGAGCAGTGATCGCAGGGGCGACTGTAACACTCAAGAACGCGGCCACAGGTGTCACGCGCTCCGTAACCACCAACGCGGATGGTGAATACTTGTTCGCGGCGATTATTCCGGGGATTTATTCTGTACAATCCTCGGCGCAAAACTTCGAGTCTGCCATTCGCAACAATATTGAAATCGACGTTCAGTCTCGTCCCGCAATCGATTTTAGCTTGAAGGTTGGAAAGACAACGGAGGTTGTAGAAGTCACCTCTCAAGCTCCCGTGCTGCAAACGGAAACGTCGGACCTGGGGGGAGTCGTTCAGTCGCAACAAATTAACGATCTGCCGCTTAACGGGCGCCGCTATTCGGATTTGGCGCTGCTCGAAGCCGGCATTCAGCGCAATCTTACAAATGGGAACAACACCGCGCCGGATCGCTTCAGTTCGAACGGCAACTGGGAAACGCAGAATTATTTTTCACTCGACGGCATCGATAACAATTCGGGGTCAACGAATTTGCAGGAAAGCACCGTTCAGGTCATTCAGCCCCCGCCCGATGCACTGCAGGAGTTTAAAATTCAGACGCGAACCTATTCCTCGGAATTCGGAACGTCCGCTGGGGCCGTTATCAACGCGAGTATAAAATCCGGGACCAATCAGTTTCATGGTGATCTATGGGAATTCGTTCGAAACGATGTGTTCGACGCAAACTCATACTTTGACAATCTATTTGGCAATCGTCGTGGCCACTTCTCGCAGAATCAGTACGGCGCCACCATCGGTGGGCCTGCGATAAAGAATAAGACTTTCTTCTTCGGCGACTTTCAAATCTTCAGCAGCCGCAAAGCTACCTTGGTCCAGGCCACGGTGCCTACTCCTTTGTTCAAGCAAGGCAATTTTACCGAACTCGGGAGCGCCCTGAGTCCTTCCCCCGTCGCCGGTCAGTCCGGTTGCGTGGTCGCAAATGTGATTATGTCCACTTGCATCGATCCAACGGGTTCAAAGCTCCTTGGAGTGTTCCCAGATCCCAACATTCCCGCAGCGGTGGCGGTAGAAGGTACGCCCGGCAGTTGGACGGGCGGTTCAAATTACCAGAACCAAGCCTCGGTGCCGAATGATTCGAAGTCGTTCGATGTCCGAATCGACCACAACTTGAACAACACCAATCGTCTCTTTGGACGTTATAGCCAATTCATTATCAGCAAGCAGGACCCGCCATGGACTAACAACCCGATCATCGCGGGCAACGGTGACTTTGCCACCGACTACCGCATTCACGAGCGCTCCGTCGCGCTGTCCTGGGACGATACAGTTCGATCGAACCTGCTGAACGAGTTGCGATTCGGGTTCAATCGCGATTTTGCACACAGCGATCCTATCGGAGTGAAATTGGGTACCTCTGATGCCGCAAAATATGGTCTCAACGGCATTCCCGTGGGGCCGAATACGGCGGGACTGCCACCGATCGAGATCAATGGACTAACGCGCTTGGGAACTTCGCCGTGGCGTCCGCAATTCCAGATTTCGCAGGTTTGGCAGATTTTGGACAATTTGAACTGGCTGAAAGGCACGCACAGCTTTAAGTTTGGTTATGAGCACCGCCACACCAGCGACAACTTCCTGGACATCCGGGCGCCTCAAGGAGAAATCGGCGTTAATGGCATTTACACGGCTGGGGGCGGATTTGGTGTTGCGGACTTCCTGCTAGGTGATGTAGATGCAGTTAATTTCGTAACACCCACCGTTGTGCACAACTATCAATATGGAAATAGCTTTTACGGGCAGGACACCTGGCGTGTCCGGAAAGACCTGACCGTTACATATGGCGCACGCTTCGAGCTATTTACACCCAACCTCAACCATCAGAACCAGTTATCCAATTTTACGCCTGCCAATGGCGGCGGATTGGTCACTGTTGCTTCTGGCGCTTCAGGATTGTTTGAGCGCTCTCTGATTCATCCGGCCAGAAATAACGTGGCCCCGCGTCTGGGATTCAGTTATCACCCGTGGAATAAGATCGTACTCCGCGGGGGTTACGGGGTTTTCTATCAACACTCGGTGAGAATCGGCTCGGAGAGCATTCTTGCGTTGAACCCGCCGTTCGTCAATTCTTACAGCCTCTCAAAGATCCAGGGCGCTTCAACGACGGAATTCCAGCTGCAGAACGGATTCCCTCTTGCCCAGATCACTTCCGGAACGATTAACCTCGCTCAGCTGCAGATTCGCGCCCAGGATCCCAATCAGAGGACGAGCTACGTTGAGCAAGTGAGCTTCGGGCCGGAAATTCAACTCGACGCCAACACGGCTTTGGACGTGAGCTACGTTGGCAATTTCGCGCGGAAAATGAACCGGCTTCGCAACGCAAACCAGGCACGCGTGACTGGCCTCGACGCCACGGGCCAGGCCGTACTTGTCTTCCCTTATGCCAACTTGAACGATTCCGCAGGCGACCACGCATTTCTGGAGCTCGCCACGAATGACGGAAACTCAAACTACAATGCGCTGCTGGTATCGCTCAAGCACCGCTTTACGAAAGGAATGGCATATGGCGTGAGCTACACTTGGAGCCACAACATTTCCGATTTCGTAGACAATCTGACCGGTGGTGCATTTCCACAGAACTCCTATAACTACGCCGCGGAACGCGGCGATTCCATGTTTGATGTTCGCCAACGCTTCGTAGGCTACCTTACCTACGAACTCCCCTTCGGCAAAGGCAAGAAGTACATGGACCAGGGCGGAATTACCAACGGCGCGCTGGGCGGTTGGCAGGTGAACACAATCGTCACCAGCCAAACCGGAACAACCATACAAATTTTCGGTATTGATCCCCACGGGACTGGCAGCTTCAACATGAGGCCTGATTGCGTCGGAAATGCAAGGTCCGGTGCCTCCAACAATCCACGCACCGGCCGATGGTTAAATTCGGCTGCATTTGCACTGCCTGCCGGGCCATTCGGTAATTGTGGAGTGGGCATCTACCACGGCCCGGGATTCAGCAACGTGGATCTAAGCCTTTTCAAGAGTTTCCCAGTCCGGGAGACCATGCGATTTGAATTCCGCGCTGAAGCGTTTAATGCTTTTAACCACGCCGACTTCGGCAATCCCAATTCTTTTTACGCGCCCTTCACCATAGGCACCCCGGGTAACCCTGGGAGTTTTGGACAGATTCAGTCCACGATCATTGATCCGCGCGAACTTCAGCTCGCTTTGAAGTTTTATTTTTAACTCCGACCACCCCGTGCTCTTTGGGTGCCTCCGGACCGGGAATTCCGGAACCGGAGGCGCCCGGAGAGGCTGAGCTGCTGAACTGACGTTGTTTTTTTCTGCTGGACGCTCAAGAAAACTTTCTTCTCTTACGAGGCTGACTATGAGGCGCTATTTGTTTGTTGGGTTGAGTATCGTACTTGCTCCTGCGCTGTATGCTCAGACGCCGTACGATTCTTCCATCAAAGCTTCAACAGAGGCCCGCGAGCTGCCGATTAACCGGGGTTCCACCGCACTGTGGCAGAGTCTGAAGAAGCTACACACCCGAGCCAGCCTGATCATGGTCACCGCGCACCCGGACGATGAGGATGGCGGAATGCTGGTGTATGAGTCCCGCGGACAGGGCGCTCGCGTAGCCCTGCTGACGCTGAACCGCGGCGAGGGCGGCGCCAACGTCATGTCGGCGAACTATTTCGATGGGCTGGGGCTGGTAAGAACCGAGGAGTTGCTTGCCGCCGGGCGTTATTACGGAGTGGATCAATATTGGACACGCGTTGTGGATTACGGCTTTTCCAAGACCAAGGCCGAGTCCATCGCCAAGTGGACGCATGACCGTGTGCTCTACGATGTCGTTCGCGTGGTTCGAATGACCCGGCCGCTGGTGATCACTTCAGTGTTCATAGGGGAGCCTTCGGATGGCCACGGCAACCACCAGACGGCGGGAGCCATGGCACAGGAAGCGTTCAAGGCAGCGGGCGATCCAAGTGTCTTCCCCGACCAGATCGCGGCGGGACTGAAGCCGTGGACACCACTCAAAGACTATGCAAGAACTCCATGGTTCGGAAATGACGACGGCAAATATGCCGCCAATGTGGCCGTTCCAGAAGGCGATTACGACCCCGTATTGGGAATGTCTTACGTGCAAATTTCGCGTGAAGGCCTAGGCTACCAGAAATCGCAGACCGGTGGCGGCACCATTCCAAAGGCCGGCGCAGTGAGCTCGACCTACCACCGCTTCGGCTCGGTCGTAACCGCGCGGGATAAGGAGGACTCATTCTTTGACGGGGTCGACGTGTCGTTGATGGGAATCGCATCACTCGCAAAGAGTGGCAAGGCCGATTTCCTTGTTTCAGGACTGAAACATTTAAATGGATTGGTGGAAAGCGCGATTGCGGACTTCTCGATTGCGCAGCCAGAGAAGATAGCCCCGAAGCTGGCGGAAGGGTGGAGGCAAACGGAACAGTTGATTCAACAAGTGAAGGCCAGCCAGCTGTCGGATGAAGACAAGTACAACCTCACGTTCGAACTCGATATCAAGAAGGCGCAGTTCAATAATGCAATGGCGCAAGCGCTGGGACTCTCCATTGCGGCAATCATGGCACCTGAACATGAGATGGATCCAAGATTTGCGATGTTCTTTGGCGATCCCGAGACGACACGCGTGATTATCCCGGGACAAAAGTTCGGAGTGAAAGTCCACGCCGTAAACCAGAGCGCGGGCTCCGTCAAACTGGAAGAGATCACGATCCGGGCAACTGATGGAAAGGACTGGTCTGTCAAAAGTTCCAACAGCCCCAACGGAGACCTTGCCAAAGACAAGCCAGTGGACGCGCGGTTCGAATTGAGTGTGCCCGAAAAAGCAGCATACACGCGCCCGTATTTCTCGCGGCCGGATATCGAGCAGTCTTACTACGATATTTCAGACGCTCGTTATTTGAACTGGTCCCTGCCACCTTACCCGCTTGAAGCGTGGGCGGAGTTTCGATACCAGGACGTGCCTGTTGGCGTAGGGCAGGTTGTCCAGTCCAGTAAACGGGTCACAGGAATCGGCGAGGTTCTCGAGCCATTGGTGGTCGGCCCGGCGGTATCCATCAACATTACGCCGCGGGCGGGCATCGTTCCGCTAAACGCGAAGACTTTCGTACTCACTACTTCGGTGCACAGCAACATAAAGGGAGCGGGCAAGGGAAACGTGAAACTCGACTTGCCCAAGGGCTGGACCAGCAAGCCGGCGACTGCCGAGTTCACCACCCAGGCGGATGGGGACGAGCTGTCCTTGACTTTTGAGGTCATGCCAGCAGGTCTATCGGAGAAGCCCTACCAGATCGCAGCGGCGGCCGAGGTGGACGGCAAGGAATATCGTGAAGGGTACGAATTGACCGGTTACTCCGGCCTGCGTCCCTATTACCTTTATCGTCCTTCCCTACTCCGTACGACTGGCGTGGATGTAAAAGTCGCAGAAGGCTTGCGCGTTGGATACATCACGGGAAGCGGTGATGACGTGCCGGTCTCGCTGGAATCGTTGGGGATCCATGTGAACTTCTTGACTCCCAATGATGTGGCAACCACGGACCTTTCGAGATATAACGTGATTCTGCTTGGTGTTCGCGCGTATGCCGCTCGGGAAGAACTCAAAACGTATAACAGCCGCCTACTGGATTATGTGAAGAATGGCGGCGTCATGATCGTGCAATACAACACCCCGGAATACGATCATGACTTTGGACCTTATCCCTATGTGATGGGGCAGTCTCCTGAGGAAGTGACGGATGAGGCGTCCAAGATGCACATTCTTGCGCCCAAGAATCCCGTTTTTCTTTGGCCAAATCCGATAACGCAGCACGACTTTGAAGGCTGGGTGGAAGAACGCGGCTCAAAATTTCTGAAATCCTGGGACCCACGATATGAGGCCCTTCTTTCCACACAGGATGAGGGGCAGGAGCCGCAAAAGGGCGGTCTGCTTTACGCCCGATACGGCAAAGGCGTTTACATTTATAACGCTTATGCCTTTTACCGCCAGCTCCCTGAGGGCGCTCCCGGAGCTTTCCGCTTGATCGCAAATATGGTCAGCCTGCCGAAGAATCCAATGCTCGGCGCTAGTGATGGGAAGAACTGATTTGAACTAAACTTAGTTGGACGGGTTGCTCTTTTATGCGAGCAATGGCTCCGCCTGCACAACTTCGTCAAGCTGCACCGGCCTGCGCTCGTCGTAAGACTTGCGCGCGGCGAGACCCATAACCACCGCTATGCGGCCATCCGTCCCGTCAACCGGCACGGGTTTGTTCTGTAGAACGGCCTGCACAAACGCCCGCAGTTCACTGACAAAACTTTCGGTGTAACGATCCATGAAGAAGTTCAGCGGGAGGTCCCGCTGTATCGCGGTACTCGTGCTCAAGATAGCCTGATTGGGATAGCAGTTTTCCGTGGCGATCGCTCCTTTGCTTCCCAAAATCTCAACGCGCTGGTCATAACCGTAGACGGCCTTGCGGCTGTTGTCAATTGTGCCGATCACACCATTTTTAAATCGCAGGACTATCACAACGGTGTCCAGATCGCCCGCTTTTCCAATCTCCGGATCCACCCGCACGGCTCCAGCGGTGTAAAGGCTTTCGACTTCGTGTCCCACCAGGAAACGAGCTATGTCGAAATCATGAATCGTCATATCCAAGAAAATGCCACCGGAGACCTTGACGTATGAAATCGGCGGGGGGCCTGGATCGCGGCTGACGATGTGTATCAGATGAGGCGTTCCGATTTCGCCTTCAGTCACGGCAGCTCGCACCCGGGCAAAATTGGCATCAAAACGCCGGTTGAATCCGACCTGGAACTTGACGCCGGATTTCTTCACTTCCTGGAGGGCGAGATCGATTCTTGAAAGAGAATGGTCGATCGGCTTCTCGCAAAAGATGTGTTTCCCGGCGCGCGCGGCTTGAATCACTAGTTCTGCATGCGTTTCAGTCGGGGAGCAGATCAAGACGGCGTCAATCGAGGGATCATTGATGATTTCCTGGCTGTCTGAGACCACGCGGGGAATTTGAAATCGCTCGGCCACGTCTCTGGCCACATTGCCGTTGACGTCGGCGATCGCCGAGGCTGTCGCTTCGGGCAGCCGGAACGCCAAGGTCTCTGCATGCACTTTGCCAATTCGACCGGCACCAATGATACCTATTCGAAGAATTTTCGCCGTCAAACGAGTCTCCTTGGCCCCCAGCTATGCGAAATTGTGTTCAATCGAGCGCAAATACTCGCGATTGCGCAGGGCGCTCTCTTTGGGCGCGCCCATTCCCGGCAACACATCTTGCTCCACCACCACATAACAGTCGTACCTCGCATCTTTCAGCCAGCGCAACACTCCTGAGAAATCCACACAGCCCCGTCCCAGTTCACAGAAAATTCCGTGGCGCAAGGACTCGAAATAATCCCAGCCCTCCACCCGGGACTTGCGGGCGACATCTTGACGGCAATCCTTCAGGTGGATGTACCAGATGCGTTCCCCGAAGCGGTCCAATCCCGCGAGAACGTCGCAATTGCCGGAGCCGAACACGTAATGACCGGTGTCGAAAACCAGGCCGATTAGGTGTGGATCGGTAAGCTCCAGAAAACGCGCGATCTCAGCCGGGGTTTCGACGTAGCCGCCGCAATGGTGGTGAAACACCGTCCGCAATCCTGTAGCGTCACGAACTGCTCTGGCGATTGAGTTTGCGCCTTCCGCGAAAATCCTTCCTTCTTCTGCGGACAGTCCCATTTCCGGAGCGATTTGTCCTGCATTCAGAGTGCGCTGCGGAACGCTGCCATTGTTATCCGCGAGTACAAGGAATGGAGATGGATCCTGGGCAACGCTTGCAAGCAAGTGTGCTGTCTTGACGGCATTCTTTGTTCCTGCTGCGTGGGAAGAATGATCCTTCAGCGGAACTGGCACGAAGGCGCCCAGCATGACGACTCCTCGACGCGTTAGCTCCCGCTTCAAATCTTGCGCGTCTGTGGGCATATAGCCCCAGTCGCCCAGTTCTGTTCCCGTGTAACCGGTTTCCACCAGCTCGTCAAGCATGCGGCTGAAGCCGATCTGCTTAGCTTTCGTCGCCTCGAATTCGAGAGTGCCCCAGGAACATGGAGCATTGCCGACTCGCAATTTCGCCATCTTCTCTCCCAAGAGCGATTGCCAGCCCTCATTTCACCACCGGAACTCGAGGGTCTTTCTCCCGCCAGGTGTTTCGTACCCACCCGTAGTCGGGATCATCCGAAGCGGCCATCGAACGAGCGGAGCCGGCCAGGACATTCAGGTAATAAACGTTGTAGCCGTGAGCCGCAACCACGGGGTGATAGCCTTCCGGAATGAGCACTAAATCCCCGTCGCGCGCTGTCAGCGTTTCATCGAGCCGGTGATCTCGTGTATAGACCCTTTGAATCGCGTAACCTTCCGGTCGGTCAATCCGGTAGTAGTAGAGTTCTTCGAGATCTACTTCTCCGGGCGGATTATGGACGTCATGCTTATGGGGCGGGTAGCTGGACCAGTTGCCGCTGGGCGTGTATACCTCCACGATCAGGAGGCGCTGGGCGGGAAATTCCGGCGTCACGATATGGTTGATCTGGCGAGTCGCATTGGCGCCACCGCGGATTTCGACCTTTACATCGACCGGAGTGATGAGAGCTGCCGGATATGAGATCTCGGCCCGGGAATAACAGAAGGCCAGGTCACAATCCGTGAGGGCAGTAACGGTGAAGTCAGTGCGGAGGGGCAAGTAGACAGCGAAAGGCATCCCTGTGAATACGTTTGCGCGAATGCCAATATTCTTCCAGCTGCCCTGGGTTGATGCTAAATCAAACTTTCCGCCCAAACCCACGATACCTAGTTCGTTCGAATCTGTGCTTCCCGTGAGGTGCTCGCCTGCTCGAATCCGGTGAACCTGCAGCTTCAGGTATTCGAACCCTATGCCTATTGGTTCAACGTTCATCGCTGTCCCTCGGCCGTTTGGCGTTGGGACTGCCGGAATCAACAAATTTCGTCGCGAACTCATTGCTATTTGTCCGGGGGTGGCGCGGTGGACTCGCGCACGATCAATTCCGCCGGCACGTTGATGGCGCTTGAAGAATCTTCACCAGATATCAGCTTCAGAAGGCTCTCCATGGCTAAACGACCCATGAGCCGGCGCGGCTGCCGCACAGTGGTGAGCGGTGGCTGCGTGTACGACGCGATGAACAGGTCATCGAATCCAACGACTGAAACGTCTTCGGGAACCCGCATCTTCCGGAGGTGAAGCTGCCGGAAAGCACCGAGCGCGGTCATGTCGTTGTAACAGAAAATTGCAGTCGGCGGTTTGGGAAGGTTCATTAGGGCTTCAACACCCGTCATTCCACCCTCACACTTTCCGTCTCCATGCACGATCAGTTCCGGCAGGAACGGAAGTCCCGCCCGCTCTAAAGCCTCTCGATAGCCCGCAAATCGTTCCGTGTCGGATTGATAGCCGAAGCGGTCTCCGAGGTAGGCAATTCTCTTGTGGCCCAGGTGAATGAGATGATTGGTCACCTCTGCGCTGCCTTTCACGTTTTCGATCAAGACGGAGTTTACAAATTCACCGGGATGTTGGTTGTTTACCAGCACGATGGGGATTCGCATTTCTGACAAGAGAGGTAGATAGCGCGCCCCTACGCGAGAAGAAGTAACCACCACCCCTTCCACTCGCCTTTCAGAGAAGGAGTGAACTACCTTGGTTTCCCGGTCTGGGTCCGCGTTCGAATTGGCCAGGAAAACGGAATAGCCGTGGTCGTTGCCACAATCTTCGATCCCGCTCACAACCTCGCTCACGAACGGGTCTGCGATGGTCGTGACCACGACGCCGATGGTCTTGGTTTTCTGGGTGACGAGCCCACGCGCAATGGCACTGACGCGGTAGCCGGATTCCCTGGCAATTCGCTGAATCCTCTCGGCAGTACGGCGGCTGATCAAAGGGCTGCTTTGGAGGGCCCGGGAGACTGTGGAAGAAGAGACGTTCGCGAGTCTGGCAATGTCTTTAATGGAGGTCGGTCTATGCACGAGGGTACGCACCAGTGTCCGCACACGTTTGCGGAAAGGAATTATACTCTAATTCTCGCCTTCTTTAATGTCAACTAACCGCGGGACTTTCGTCTGCTTGACCCCGTCCTACCCTGCTTACGAATGCTACGCGAGACCTTGGCGCTGCGCTAGTTTTCCAGATAGCCAAGGTGCTCCTGATCGCAGTTTGCCCAGGCTTTTCGAAGGTTTTGCGCAATCTCCCATTGTCCGATGATTGGGTATTCGAGCATCGCCAGCTGCGCCACGGACCAGGATTTTTCCATGACCGCCCGAATCGCCGTGCGCTCATAGGCTTTGACAGCGAGAACCAGCCCCCGGACGCTCTCCGGCAGCCGCCCACAATGCGTAGGTTTGACGCCTTCTCTGCTTATCGTGCAAGGGACCTCAACTACATCCTCAGGTGCCAGGTCCCCGATGCTGTTTTCGTTAAGGACATTCACGACCACCGTGCGGGGTTTGTCAGAAACGAGGCCGCTCATCACTTCTACGGCAATCTTGTGATAGCCCGTGGGGGTGTCAAAAGGATCTGGTTCGTTCTCTATCGTCCGAAACGCTGTTCCTGCTTCAGCTTCCAGGCGCAAGTAGGATGCATTCCGTCGCATTAGGTAGTTGCGATATGTCTCCAACGCCTCACTTGGAGTTTCTGACTGGAGTTGCGTGAAGAGTTCGGCATTCAAGCGTACCAATTCCTCGCCACGGCTCGCGCCGGCGTTCAACTGATTGCGATGGGCTTTGCGCTGGCTGTAGTAGAAAAACAAGTATTCCGATGGGATGAGATTCAGCGTGCGGATCAACAAAGGGGCGAACAAATCCGCGTGATAAAGGTGCCGCAACGCTTGCTCGTTGTTCAGCAGCTTTGCAGTGACGTCTTCACCGCGGACGAACACGCGCCGCACCCATCCGAGGTGATTAAGCCCAGCATAGTCGCAGCGAACTTCCGAAGAAGGCTCCCCTAGAACGTGCGCGATACGGTGTAGCAGTTCAGCCGGCGTATCGCAGATGCCGACGAGTTTCAGTTTGGTGTGCTGATTCAGGGCTTGGGTGATGAGCCCAGCAGGGTTGGTAAAGTTGATAAACCATGCCTTGGGGGCAAGCTGCTCCACCATGCGGGCGTACGCCAAGGCGACCGGAACAGTTCGCAAGGCCATGGCAACGCCGCCTGGACCGGTGGTTTCCTGCCCCGCGAGCCCCTCTTCGATAGCGATTCGTTCATCCCGCGCGCGTGCAGCCATGCCACCTACGCGAAGACTGCTCAGAACGAAATCACAGCCCTCCACTGCCCTTTCAGCGGAATTCACGGCCAACAGCTTTATCTCGACGCCCAAATTTTTCGCAATCTCGCGGCCGAGTGAGGCCATCAACTCTGCGCGGCGGGAGTCCACATCAAACAACTGCAATTCGGCGACCTTGAGCAGCGACTGCGCCTGAAGCAACCCGTGAATGAGGAGGGGTGTTCGAACGCCCCCTCCCCCGATGACACTTACTTTGCGGTGCATAAAATCGTTTCCAATTCTTCCTTCGACGGAAAACCCGTAATCCCGCCCAGCGTCCGTGTGGACATTTCCCCGCATGCTGCGCCGGCCCTCAAGCACAGGGCAGGCTCCATTCCAGCCAGCCACGCGTAGAGAAATCCTGCATCGAAGCAGTCGCCCGCTCCCGTCGTATCCACCGGGTTGATTTTCCCTGGCCTTTGGAGGGAGATCTCTGTGTCCCAGAGCAATGCGGCGCCCTTTTTGCCCAGCTTAAGCGCAACTCTGTGAAGGCCCAAACGTTGAAATGCATCCAGCATGCGGCGCGGCTCGGTTTCCTTGGTCACAGCCCCAGCCTCCCGCTCATTAGGAAAAAAGACATCCACCAGTTTCAGCACAGCAATGGCACGCGGGTCGGCGTACCATTCGGGATGCCAGCCCACATCCACTGACAAGCTCCAGCCATTGTCCTTGATGGCTTTGAACGAAGACTGCACATTTGCAAGATCCATAGCGTGCGCCAGATGGATGTGGCGAACCTTATAGTCCGCCGCGATCCCAATCAAATCGCCCATCAATCTTAGGAGTTCGCGGTTCGCGCCGCTGTACGTCAGAAACGTGCGATCCAGTGCCGTGGAAACGCTGACGGTGAACGCCGTAGGCTCTGTCGGAGTTACCCGAATCCTGGAGGTATCCACGCCCCGCCCACGCAACTGGTCAAGCATCCACTGTCCATCCTCTTTACCCACTGCCCCAAGAATGCCGGTTTGCAGACCAAGCTTCGAGAGCCCGCAGGCGGTGATGGCGGCCCCTCCTCCCACTTCTTTGTGGAATTTCTTGGCGAAGGACTCCTCTCCCGGACGAGGCCAGGATTCGAAACCGCTCATGACCAAATCCAGAAAGAGGTCGCCAACGACGAGTACATCCAGTTGGTGTTCTCTGTTCATCTCGCTACGCCAGCCTGCGCGCGTTCGAACGGCCACTCGTGTTCTGTACGTGCTCTCCACAGATAAGCACCGATGCCGAAGGCTGTCAGGACAAGCCCCCAAAGGATGAATTTCAGCCCGCTAGCCGCAAGAATGAATCCCCACCCGGCAAACGCGATGATACTTGTCACTGGATATAGCCACATCTGAAACGGACGGCGAATATCCGGACGGTAGCGGCGGATCAAGGTGACCGCGACAACCTGCGCCATGAACTGCACAAGGACTTGGATGACGATCAACGCGGTGATCAGGTCCGAGAGATTTAGCAGGCTGGCGAACGCGGAGGAAATCCCAATAAACGCCACAGAAAAATAGGGAAAATTCTTCGTGCGATGGAGACGCCCGAAAACAGGGAAAAACCGTCCATCCGTGGCTGCCGCGAAGGGAACTCTCGAGTAGCCCAACAATACGGCGAACAAAGAAGCAAAAGTCGTGAACAGAATCAATCCTGTCATCACCTGCGCCACCGTTGAGCCATATAGCCGTTGCATCAAATCGGAAACGATAAACGTGGAGTGCATTGCTTCACGCCAGGGGATGACGCCGATGATGGTCAGATTCATGGTCAGATATAAGGCTGCAACTAGTCCAATTGAGACTAGTATTGAACGCGGAATCACGCGCTCCGGATGGCGGACCTCACCTGCAAAAAAGCACGCGTTGTTGTAGCCGCCGTAATCATACATCGCTAGTAAAGTTGCGCCACCCAAGCCGACGAAAAAGTCTTTCGAAAGCGCGAAAGCGTGGGGAGGAAAGTCAAAAACCCGCCGCACCTGAAAATTGAGCAAACCGGCACCAGTGATCGCTAGGGCGGTGAAAATCACCACAACCCACAAGACGATGGACAAACGTCCGACCGAGCGAATGTCCCGGTAAAGCATAAAAGTGATGGCCAGGCACACGGCAACGGCGACAGCTTTGCCCTGCCAAATTCCCATTTGCGGCCAGAGAAACTTTGTGTATTGCGCGAAACCCACCGCCCCGGCTCCAATCGACAATGGGGCAAGAAAGACGGTTTCCCAGATAAACAGAAAGCTCATCAGTCTTCCCAAGCGCTTCGGGCCATAGGCTTCGGACAGGTAGCGATAGGGCCCTCCGGTGCCTGGCATGGCGGCCCCAAGCTCAGCCCAGACCAGGCCATCACAAATGGCGACCAGCGCACCCAGGAGCCAACCGAGCATGGCCTGCGGGCCGCTCATAGTACTCAAAATTAAGGGGATAGTTAAAAATGGGCCCACACCAATCATTTCGAGCATGTTGGCGGAAATGGCCTCGAAGAGGCCGAGTTCACGATGGAGATGGGGAGCGGGGGTGCCGGACACCGCGGGATTTTCTCACACGTTTGCATAAACCCGCAAGCCTTCGCCAGCCGAGGTAAGATACAGGTCCGACATGAGACGCTCGATCTTGTTCACTGTCCGCCTGGGGTGCGTTTTCTTGGCCGCATTTTGCCAGGCGGGCGCTCAATCCGGCCATTCGTCTAATGCTGAATCCCTCGACAAGGCCTTGCAACTCGCGCGAGCGCATCGCTACGCGGAGGCCTCTGCGACGATTCGAGGTGTGCCGGCGCCACAAGACCGGCAGCAGCGCATCGTTTTTTTTCGATTAAGGGCGTCTATCGAATCGGGACTTGGCCATTCGGCCGCTGCTGCCACCGACATGGAGGCAGCAGCCAAACTCGCACCGGGAAATGTTGAATTGCAGGTTGCTGCGAGTCTTGCCCGCCTCGAGGTTCAGCTTGAGTCGCGTGTAAGTCCGGCTTCGACGCTCGAAACGCTGCGTAGTTTTACGCTTCCCGCCGACCGGCAACTCGAAATTCGCTTGCGTACAGCCGAGTTGTTGAGCCGGGCTGAGCTTTACGGGGAGGCGGTGAAGGATTTGGAGGATGCGAGCCGTTTGGCGCCAGACCGCGCGGACATTCTCTTTAACCTTACACTCGCTCGTTATCGCGAGGGTGAATGGGACGCCGCACTAGCAAGCGCCGAGAAGGCGAAGGCCCTGGAAGACAGCGGCTCATTGGAGAGCTTGCTGGGCGACATCCAGGAGAGGCGTGGCGACTCTCTCGCCGCAGTGCATAGCTATCAGGCTGCGGTCGCCCTCGAACCCAACATGGAAGAGCACCGCCTGGCCCTGGCGAGGGAACTACTGAAGCACCAGACTTTCGATGCTGCGATTGTAGTCTTGGAACAATCTGCGGAACTCTTCCCGCAGTCCATTCGCATCAAGATTCTCCAGGCACTTGCCTACTACCTGGTGGATCGGTCAGCGGATTCCATCCGCACGTTGTTCGGGGCCACAAAGCTCGATCCGAAGGATGAGCTTGCCGCGCGCTATCTCGGCGAAATCACGCTCCAGGACACAGCCGCACCCGATCCTGCCGCAGTGGCCCAGATATGCGCGTTTGCGGATGAGCATCCATCAAGCAAAAGTGCAGCCGCCATATGCGGTGGAGTCTCGCTGCGTGTTTCAGAAGAGGCCGGAGACGTTTCTCATAGACCTGAGATTCTGCGCAGGCTTCAGCAAGCAGTTCGAATTGCGCCCAAGGAGCCGCTGGCCCGATGCCAGCTAGGGAAAGCGCTGGAATGGTCACAAGAATGGCAACAGGCCCGTACTCAGCTGGAAAAATGCGTGAGCCTGGAGCCGAGTTCGCCCGAAGGCCACTATCGGCTCTCTCGCGTTTACCGGCAATTGGGACTCAGTTCCTTAGCCAAAGAGCAAACCGCTCTTCAACAGGATGCTTTGCAACGTGAAGCCGAAGAAAGCACGCGGCGCACGAACACGGTCACACGATTCCTTGTTCTTCTCGACCACTAAGCCATCGAAAAATTGTTTGAGATCTGGCGGCCGCAAATCAGGACCCGTGTGGTGTCATGGCGCCGCACTAGCTAAACTTATTTCGGAAGCAAACACTCCCCTCCCGGCTCTGCTACGGAGCCAAGGTGCTCACATGCACGTAGTCAAATTTGGCTATGAAGCCTAACCCGCCCATGGACACCAGCCCGAGGCGCGCGCCGGCTCCAAGACTGTGAGTCCAGGTACCGCCTTTTATCCATGTCTGTCCATCATTGCCGGAGTAAG